>Ga0209160_1000174_pt1 | contig 48248 bp, 37 predicted proteins | sample GraSoiAngelo_153_FD_186167 | JGI IMG/M metagenome (GOLD analysis project Ga0209160, IMG submission 186167) | Grasslands soil microbial communities from the Angelo Coastal Reserve, California, USA - 14_1009_12_40cm (SPAdes) (version 2) | ecosystem: Environmental > Terrestrial > Soil > Grasslands ...
CGGCCCATGGTCGTGTTCGTGAATGTCGCCAGCGTGGAGAGAATCATCTATGCCATTTTTCAGCGATTCAATCAGCAGTGGCAAAACCGCACCCTCGCTCTTTTTACACAAGCAGCTTGACGTCACCCCGGACGCGAGCAGCGCAGTTGCACCCCATCGCCATATGCTAAAATGAAGCCCCATGGCTCCGCGAACGATGTACGACAAAATCTGGGAATCCCACGTGGTCCGCGAGGTTCCCGGAGAACCCGGCTTGATCTATATCGACCGCCACCTAATCCATGAAGGCACTTCTCCGCAAGCTTTTGCCGGCATCGAAGCTGCCGGCCGCAAGGTCCGGCGCCCGGACCTGACGTTCGCGGTGATGGATCACTCGGTGCCCACAAAGAACCGGGAATTGCCGATTCTGGACGACAATGCGAGGCTGCAATTCGAGGCCCTGGCGCGCAATTGCAAGAACCACGGCGTGCACCTCTTCGATATGTTCAGCCGCAATCAGGGCATCGTGCACATCATTGGCCCTGAACTGGGTATCACGCAGCCCGGCCTTACCATCGTTTGCGGCGATAGCCACACTTCCACGCACGGAGCGTTTGGCGCGCTGGCCTTCGGCATCGGCACAAGCGAAGTCGAACACGTGCTGGCCACGGAATGCCTCCAGCAGGATCGCTCCAGGACCATGCTGGTTAGGTTTAGCGGCAAGCGCCCGAAGGGCGTCTCTTCCAAAGACCTCATTCTGGCGCTCATTGGCAAGATCGGCATCTCTGGCGGCACCGGGCACGTGATCGAATACGCAGGCGACACAATCGCCGCGCTGTCCATGGACGCGCGCATGACCATTTGTAATATGAGCATCGAGGGTGGCGCGCGAGCGGGCATGGTGGCGCCGGACCAAACCACGTTTGAGTATCTCGAGGGCAGGCCATTCGTGCCGCGCGGGCGAGAGTTTCACTTGCTTGTGGATCAGTGGATGTCTCTGCCGAGCGACTTCGGAGCGAAATTCGATAAGACTGTGGAGTTGGACGCAACGCAAATTGCTCCGCAGGTCACCTGGGGCACGAATCCCGGCATGGTCACGAGCGTCACAGAGCGCGTGCCGGATCCGAATTCGTTCCGCGATCCGGATGAACGGAAGGCGGCGGTTCGCGCGCTCGAATACATGGACCTCCGGCCGGGAACGCCCATCGTGGATATCCCCGTGGATCGGGTTTTCATCGGGTCGTGCACGAATTCGCGGCTGGAGGACCTGCGCGCGGTGGCGCGCGTGGTTCGCGGCAAACATGTGGCGCGCACCCTGAAAGCGGCGTTGGTCGTGCCGGGCTCGCGCGTGGTCAAGGCCAAAGCGGAAGCGGAAGGGCTCGATCGCATTCTGCGTGAAGCGGGGTTCGAATGGCGCGACGCCGGGTGCAGCATGTGTATTGGCATGAACGAGGACGTCTTGCCACCCGGCGAACGCAGCGCCAGCACATCGAACCGCAATTTCGAGGGCCGGCAGGGGAAGGGCAGCCGCACGCATCTGGTGAGCCCGATCATGGCGGCCGCGGCGGCGATTGCGGGACATTTCGTGGACGTCCGCGAACTCGGCGTGGACGTGACGGAGTAGCGCCATGCAGCCGATATCCAAACACACCGGCCTGGTGATGCCGCTCGATCGCGTGAACGTCGATACGGACCAGATGGTGCCCAAGCAATTTCTGAAAGCTCTCACGCGGCAGGGTTTCGGACGGAATCTTTTTTATGATTGGCGCTATCTGCCGGGCGAGGTTCCCAATCCCGATTTCGTGCTGAATTTTCCCCGCTACCGCGGAGCCTCGGTGCTGCTGGCCCGCGCCAATTTCGGCTGCGGGTCGAGCCGCGAACATGCCCCCTGGGCGCTGCTCGATTACGGCTTCCGCGTGATCATCGCGCCCAGCTTTGCCGATATTTTCTATAACAATTGCTTCAAGAACGGCATCCTGCCGATCACGCTGCCGGATGCAGAGATGGATGAACTGTTTCGTCGCGCGGAGGCCAAAGAGGGCTACCAACTTACTGCGGATCTTCCTGACCAGACAATTCGTGATGCGCAAGGACTCCAATTCCATTTCGACATCGACGATTTCCGCAAGACGGTGTTACTCCAGGGACTTGACGATATTGGTCTGACTTTGAAGCACCAGCCGGAAATCACCGCCTACGAGCAGCGCCACCATCCGCAAGCCACCCTCTACGAAGCCGTCGATTTTAAGCAATAAGAGAAAAGCGGATCGCTAATAAGCAGTCCACAGTCGCTCCCTCCAAACGCTGAGATTCACGTCAGGCGCTGTAGAGTCTCGGCGGGCGGAACGGAAGATTCGACGGCTGGAGTAGGTCCCAACAATTCGGCAATGAGAATTCCGCCCAGAATCAGGGCCGCGCCCCCGAGGGATCGCGCGCTGAGCCGCTCATGGTAAAAAGCGAAGGAAGTCAGGCCGGCGAACACGGGTTCCAGCGTGAAGATAATCGCGGCATGATTCGCACTGGTGTATTGCTGCGCCCACACCTGCACGGAAAAAGCCAGGGCCGTGGCGAAGATTCCCGTCGCGATCACGGCCAGGACTAGCCCCGGTGTCCAGAATAGGCGCGGCTGCTCCGCACCGATCACAGCGAAGAGCGGAAGGCACAAAATCGTAAGTAGCGTCGTGACGGCTACCTGGATCAGCGTCAGCGCGCCGGCGGAATAGCGGATCGTGTAATGGCCGATGCTGATGACGTGCAGCGCAAACATGAAGGCACAAGCGAGGATCAGCAGATCGCCCCGGTTCAGCGCTGCCAATCCCGAGGGCGGCACGGCCAGAAAATAAAGTCCGGCAAACGCCAGGAGCGCACCGAACCAAACCCACAAAGGCACGCGGCGCGACCCAAACAACGCCAGCAAGACCGGGACGAGCACGACAAAGAAGCCGGTAATGAAGGCGGCTTTGGAGGGCGTGGTCAGCTCGAGGCCTGCAGTCTGAAATGCGTATCCGCCAAACATACAGCAGCCGATGATTGCTCCCGCACGCAAGCCGCTTGCGCGTGCCTTCCGAAGCTCGCGTCCATACATGAGAAACAGCACCACCGTGGCCAGAAGAAAGCGCAAGGCCAGAAATACAAAAACAGACGCATTGGCCAAGGCATCCTTAACCAGAACGAACGTGGCGCCCCAGATCAGAGTGCAACAGATGAGCAGGAGATCGGCTTTGAGCTTGCGAGGCACACGCGCAGGCGCGAAATCAGTCCGTTGGCGGATTCAGCCCCGCCACTTGCAGCAAGGTAAGCAGGAGCCGCTGCATCCCAATCTCGCGGCCCGTGGGATCGTACCATTCTTGCAGTGAATGCGCGCCGCCGGAATTTCCTCCAGCGCCGAGCGCGATAGCGGGAATGCCGAGTGAAAGCGGAATATTGGCATCGGTAGAAGACCGTTCCATGCGCGCGCGATTGCCCAGATAGTCGTCGGCTGCTTGCACGGCGGCGAGAAGTGGAGAATTCGGCGGCAATTCACCGCCCGGCCTCAACCCCAACACCTTCGTATCTATAGACAAACCGGCGCCGCCGGCCGCGCCGTGGTCGCGCGCGGCTTGCATCTCCTCATCCATGCCACTCTGGATGGCCCGGCGCAAAGCAGTTTCCAACTTGAGGATTTCGGGTTCGGCTTCCGAGCGCAGGTCCACTTTAATGGAAGCTTTCGCGGGAATCGAGTTCACCGATGTGCCGCCTTCAATGCTGCCGACGTTGAAGGTGGTCCTGGGGCTATCGGGAGGGGGCGCCTTCAGGAAGAGGGCGATACCGCGGGCCAACGCATCAATCGGATTGGGCACGCCGAAATCGGACCAGCTATGGCCGCCGGGACCGCTGATGGTGATTTCCACGCGCCGCGAGGCCAGCGCCGCCGTTGTGACGTAATCGATGGACGCGCCGTCGAGTGCGATCACATACCGGAGTTGCTTGCGGTAGTTCTCCACCAGTTTACGAATGCCGCGCAAATTGCCTTCCCCCTCTTCGCCTACATCGGCAACAAAGAGGATCGAGCTGCGCGTTTCCAGCTTGGTCTCACGCATACTGCGCGCGATAGCGGGCAGCGTAGCCAGCCCAGCGCCGTTATCGGAGATTCCCGGCGCCCACAGCTTGCTTCCTTGGCGGCGCACGTGCACATCCGTGCCCGCCGGAAAAACCGTATCCAGGTGCGCCGTAATCAGAACAAACTCTCCCTTTGCGCTGCCCGCGCGCTCGCCGATGACGTTGCCTGCCTCATCCGTATGCACCTTCAGACCTGCATCGGACAAGAGCTTGGCCAGATGCGTTCCTCGCAAAGATTCACGAAAGGTCGGCGCGGGTATTTCGGCGATGCGGATCTGTTCCTCGGTTACCGAGGGAGCTTCGCTGGCGAGCTTCGCCAATGCCTGCCGCACGCGGGGATCGGCAGTAATATCCGCCGCGGACGAGCGGCCTGCCCGAACGGCGCTGCGCGTAGAGAGCACTCCCACAGCCGAGAGCATAACGCACAGCAGGCCCCAAGTCATAACCGGCCCGATGGCGCGTTTCAGAATCGGCATTGGCTTAGCCGCGAACCTGCGCCGAGGGCATCCGGAGATACCCGCACAGACGCAACGAAATCCTTGAACTGTCATCTTAGCGGCTCAAAGGCTCGCGCAGAGGGCCAGGATTTCTTCATCGGTCAGCACGCGCGAGGCCTTTTTCGCTGTGTCGAAAATGCGCAAGACCAGTTCTTCGGTAACGGGAATGTCGTGTCGTTCAAGCCAGTATTGCACGTTCGAGCGGCCGCTCAGCGGGCCAATCTCGATCACTTGCTCAAGACCGAACAGGTGCGAGGGCACGCCGCTATAAACGGTATTCGCCAGCATGGGATCGGATTTCTTGAAGGCTTTTATGATCGCCGCGGCGTGCACTCCGGTGGCGGTGCGGAATGCGTCGCGGCCCACCACGGGATAATTTGGCGGAATCGGAATACCCGTGGCGCGCGCCACGGTCTCGCAATATCGCTTCAGTTGCGAAAGATCGCGGTCAATCAAGCCCAAGAGGCGCAGGTTCACCAGCATCAGTTCCATGGGCGTATTGCCCACCCGTTCGCCCAGCGAATTTGCGGCCGCGTGCACCTGGTCTACGCCGGCCAGAACGGCGGCCAGCGAATTAGCCACGGCGAGGCCCCGATCGCAGTGGCCGTGCCAGTCGACTCGCACCTGCACTCCGCAGGGCGCTACGATTTTTTCGCGCACGAACTGTACCAGGCTGTAAGCACCCAGCGGCGTAGCGTGGCCTACGGTATCGCACAAGACTACCGAAGTGGCGCCGCAGCGGATCGCCGTCGAGTAGAGCCGCTCGATGGTCTCGGGATCGGTGCGCACGGTGTCTTCGGTTACGAACATGGCTGCTAGGCCGTGGCGCACCACGAAGCTCACCGCGTGTTCGACCGTGCGTTGCAGATGGTCGGTGGTCCAGTCTTCCACCAGCCGTCGGATCGGGCTCGAACCCAAAAATGTGGAGGCTTCGATGGCGATGCCCGCGCGCTGCGAAATTTCTACGATCGGCCGAATGTCATTTTCGTGCGTTCGCGCCGCACAGTTCGGCCTGATCTTCATGCGCGAACGGACAATTTCTTTAGCCAGGGCCTCGGTATCGGCGTAGGCGCGCGGCCCGGCGCCGGGCAGGCCGATATTCACCATCTCAATTCCGAGCGCCTCCATGAGGTGGAGAATTTCGATTTTTTCGCCGATTGGGGGATCGTTTACGGAGGGATTTTGCAAGCCATCACGCAGCGTCTCGTCGTCCAGCGTGATGTTCCGGCGCGTATCGAACTGGATCCGCCCGACCTTATTCCAGTCGTAGATCAGCTCTGCATCATTCATCGCCGCTCGTCCATCACGCCTTCGAACGCGCCTTTCGCAACCGGCGCCGCGCGGTTACCGGAGTGACTCTAATATCGAAGCGTGAAGCTATGAGGCAGTTGCTCGGGATCGGGCCGATAAAGGGTTTTACAGAATTCGCAACGGTAAATCTCTGCATTTGGTCCGACGATCCGCTCGATCTCCTTGGGATAGTCGTACCATCGTTTCAGGTGTCCCGCGCAGAGCTTTCCCTTGGCGTCCTTTTCATCACAGGCACGCTGCCGGTGTTTGCGAACTTTTATCTTCGTCAGCGCCGGTGCCGTCTCTTCGGCGACGGATGCCGCCGTTGCAGTTGCCTGCGTGCTGGCTGCCACTTTCTGCGCTGCGTCGGGTGTATTGCCCATGGGCTCAGATATCTCCTGCCGGTTTTGGCCGGACCAATTGACTCTCCAGCCATTTTACTTGAACCTTTTCACGCAGGCCAACGCGCGACTGACAATTCGTTCAGTTTTTGAGCGGGCGAATTGCAGCAGGACAGCCTGCGGAGAACTCCTCACCTGCCTCGGCTCTTGCCGAGGAGCGAAGCGGTCGGATCAGGATATTCGACCGACTGCAGGCACAAACCGTGAGGTGGCGCCGTGGGTCCGGAACAACTGCGGTCACGCTTTTCCACCAGATTGGGTATCTCGCCCGCCGGAAGCCGGCTGCGGCCTACTTGGAGGAGCGTGCCAATAATCTTCCGCACCATGTACCGCAAAAAGGATGTGCCGCGAACGACATAAATCCATTCCTCTCGGTGTGAAAGGTGATCACAAATCGAATTCGCGGGAGCGGCCCCGCTACTCTCTGCTTGGTCGATCAGTTCGGAGCGAAAAACGCAGCGGATCATCGTTTGATCACGATCCTCTTCCTGTGAGCCCGTCGAAGCTGAAAATGAAGTGAAATCGCGCTCCCCTTCAAAATAGCGTGCGGCCTCGGCCATGGCGGCAAAGTCAAGCTCCTGAGGAACATGCAGGACATAGCGCCAGCGGACCGGCGGGACCACTGCGCCCCGGTAGATCGAATAGACGTACGTCTTCGCCTGCGCCATCCATCGGGCATGGAAGTCCGGTCCGACCTCCTCCGCCTCTCGAACACGAATGGACGGCGGCAGCAGTGCGTTACACCCGCGCCGGAACTCTTCCGGAGCGAGCTCCGAATGCGTCTTGAAATTTACCACCTGACCCCAGGCGTGGACGCCGGCATCTGTCCGGCCTGCGCCCTGCAGGCTCAGGCGCTCCTGCGTTAGCTCCTGTACTACCTCCGTGAGAGCGCCCTGAATCGTCGGCTGGCCGGGCTGGATTTGCCAGCCGCGAAAATCAGTGCCGTCGTAGGCCACGGTCAGCTTGATATTGTGCATTGGCCAGAGATTATCGCACGGTAGCCGCTGCGGGCCGGAGCGCCGGGGGACGACGACAAGAAAGGCCCCAGGTTGAAACGCGCGAGGGCCTCGATCCAGGAGCAAGCTCAACGCCGCATTCCGCATTCCCGCTTTTCGGACCCGGCGTTGACCTTTCTGTTAAAATAGAAGAAAAACGGGGGAGCTGCGGAGACTTCCGCCGCAAGACAAGAACGGATGCCCAAGAGCGGTAATTCGAAAGGAGAATTTTGGGGGACAATCTTACTTATCTAGGGGCAAAGTAAGAAGTAATAGGCTTCGGACGTAAGATAGTCTCTTTTGAACACCCACAAATTAAGTCACCTGTTTTGAACACTTACAGAAAACAGGGGGGTGGGGGATCCCCCTAAAGCTCATGCAAGACTTGAAGATTTTCCAAAAAGAAAGCGACCTGCACGAGGCTCGCTGGTGGGAATCGGAGCCAAACGGGCGCGTGCACTGCTATCTCTGTCCGCGGCACTGTCATATCGGCGAGGGGCAGGGCGGCTTCTGTTTTATTCGGGTCAACCAGGGAGGCAAGCTTTATAGCCTGGGCTATGCGTCCCCCGCGGCCCTGCAAATTGATCCCATTGAAAAAAAGCCGCTGAATCATTTTCTCCCCGGCACAAAGGTCTTTTCGCTGGGCACAGCCGGCTGCAACATGGGCTGTTTCTTCTGCCAGAATTGGGACATCTCCAAATCCCGCAGCGATCAGGTCCACTCCACCCATATTCCCGCCGAAGATGTGCCGCAGCTCGCGTTGCGTTACGGCTGTCCTTCGATCGCGTTTACCTATAACGAGCCGACGATTTGGGGCGAATACGTCGTGGACATTTGCCGCGCCGCCAGGGAACGAGGTTTGCGAACTGTGATGGTCAGCAACGGCTACATCACGCGCGAGGCCTTCCACGATATCTACGATTATGTGGACGCGGCCAACATCGATTTGAAAGCGTTCACCGAAAACTTTTACGGGAAGATCACGCTCACTCATCTCCAGCCCGTGCTCGACACCTTGCAGTGGCTCAAGAACGAGACGAATGTCTGGTTCGAGATTACCAACCTCATGATCCCGACGCTCAACGACGATCCGGCCGAGACACGTAAGCTCGCGGAATGGATTCTCGAACATCTCGGGCCGGACGTGCCGCTGCACTTCACCGCCTTTCATCCCGATTTCAAGCTGCAGGATAAGCCGCGCACACCGCCTGAAACGCTGCATCGCGCCCGCGCCATCGCCCGCGAAGTCGGATTGCATTACGTCTACGAGGGCAATATCTTTTCCGATGGGGCCCACACCTCGTGCCCGCAATGCGGGAGCGCTTTGATCCGCCGTTCCTGGCACGATGTGACCGAGAATCGCCTGCGAAATGGCGCTTGTCCGGATTGCGGGCAGCCCATCGCCGGCCGCTGGAAGGGTGCGGCAAGCGCCGAGCCCATACCGCTGGGGCGCGGCCAGCGCTCCAAATACGATTTCCTGAACCTCTAGCGTTTGGCGCACATCTGATTCGCGCAGCCGCCATACACGAGAAGAGAGACGAACCATGGAGTCGCAGGATTCCCCCATCACTATTCCGGCGCTTCAGCAGATGAAACGTGATGGCCGAAAGATTGTCGGTGTGGTGGCCTGGGACTACCAGATGGCTCAGATCGTGGACCGAGCCGGAGCGGACATTGTTTCCGTAGGAGATACAGTGGGCGTCAATTTGTGGGGTCGTGCGAATCCCTTGGAAGTCACGATGAGCGAGATGGTCGTGGTCTGCAAGGCCGTCCGCCGCGGCGTTAAGCGTGCGCTGGTGAGCTGCGATTTCCCTTTCGGCCCGCTGCAAGAGGGCACCGGGAGCGCCGTCAGAGCGGCCATCGTGCTTGTCAAAGACGCGGGAGCCGATATGATCAAGCTGGATGGCGCGGCGGACTTTCCCGACTCTGTGCGCGCCATCGCCCGAGCTGGCATTCCTGTGTTTGCGCAGTTTGGGATTACTCCGCAGACGGCTCTGCGATTCGGCATCCCATACAGCGCTGCGTCGAAGCCCGGCGCGCAAGTCCCTGCGGAGATGACGGCGAAGCTTGTGGAGGAGGCTAAGCGCCTGGAAGACGCAGGTGCCTCTTTGCTCGACTTCACCAATTCCGGCCCGGTGGCAGGTGCTGCGGTCGCCGCCGCTGTTTCCATTCCTGTGCTTGGAGGATTCGGCGGAGGGCCATGGCTGGATGGGCGCATGCGTATGGCTCACGCTGCAATCGGGTATGCCGCGAGCAACCTGGACTCGACCTTCGAGAACTATGCCAACGTCGCTAAAATCGCCTTCGAGGCGATCAGCGCTTACGCCGAGGATGTACGGGCCGGGCGCCAAATCAAAGGCGTCGGCGCCGTCCGACCCACGAAATGACGTGTTGTTTGGAGGAACAAACGGTGGAAAGAGTACTGGCGGCCGTTAGAGTGGGTCCGAGTAAGACTGAGATTCGCGATTTCCCCATGCCAGATATTCCGCAGGATAGTGCACTGCTGAAGATGGAAGTCGGCGGCATTTGTGGAACCGACGTCAAGATGTATGAGACACCGCCGTCTAAAGCTCCGGTGATCATGGGGCACGAGAATATCGGTTACATCGCCAAAGCGGGTCGCGAGTTCACCACACGCAAAGGCTTCAGGGAAGGCGACCTGGTATTCGTGGAGCACTACGTCATGTGCGGCCGCTGCGAGTGGTGTCATTTGGGCCAGTATCGGCATTGTGAAAACACCGACTGGCGCTATAACCCGGATGCCATACGTTACGGCTACACGTCGGCCGAACGGACGCCGCATTTGTGGGGCGGCTTTGCCCAATACATGTACCTTCCGTGGAATTCCGTAGTGCACCAGGTGCCGAAAGGCGTTACGCCGGAATTGGCCGGGTTGGTCACGCCGTTGTCGAATGGTGTCGAGTGGTCACTTTTCGACGGTGGCGTGGGCTACAACTCCACCGTGCTCATTCAAGGACCGGGCCAGCAGGGACTGTCGCAAACTGTGGTCTGCAAGCAGGCGGGCGCGTCTCTCATCGTCGTCACTGGCAGGTCCAAAGATGGCGCGCGGATGGAGGTCGCCAAAGCGCTGGGCGCCGATTACGTGATCGATGTCCAGAAAGAGAATGCTCTCGCGCGCATCATGGAGATCACGGGTGGTAAGGGTGTGGACGTCGTGCTCGACTGCACTGCGGGCGCCGGAACTACTCCCGTACTGCTTGGCGTGGATGCGCTCAAGCGCAGGGGCGGCACCATCGTGGTGCAGGGCGAATTGGCGGAGTTCCCGAATTTTCCGCTGGCGAAAATCACGGCGAAATCCATCACCATCAAAAGCGCACGGGGTCACAGCTACAAGGCGTGTGAGCTCGCCCTGCAGCAGCTTGCATCACGTCGCTTTCCGCTGGATAAGGTCACGACCCACACTTTTGGCCTCAAAGATGTGGACCTGGCCATCAAGTCTGTCGGAGGTCAAGGAGTGCCGGATGTGATCCACGCTTCGCTCATGCCCTGGAGGTAATCCTGGTATAAAACATTTGTAGTCAGTCGGCGGTGAGCATAGCTCAGCCGGTAGAGCGTCGCTCCGTGGAAACTAAAAAGACCCGCTGACTCCACAACGCTTAGACCGTTTTTTCACTCCTTTCACGCGCTTCGGTTGCAAACAGACTGGAAACTAGGTCTTGGATTCAAGCTCGTCTCTGTTCTGGCGAATTGCGATCCACTGCTTCACGTTATCCAGTTCGATTTGCTCCATCCGAGAATTGTCGGGATTTCGGGCAATCACATGGCGCAACCTGGCAGCCAGCTCTTCCAATTCCACGAGGCTCATTTTGTCTAGAGAAGCCATAGCCCTAAATTCTAATCCGAAAAGGCACGCTTGTTTCAGAAGTTCGGCCTATGATCACACGCGTGGAAACCAACCTCGGCGGCGGGTTGCAGCCACGGCACGGGTGGGTTTTCTCCGCGCGCGCTGCGGACCAGAAAAGACGCGGCACGCTGTGCGCGAGCTACATCGCGAGAGGTAGTACGCTCGGCCTATCGCCGCGTATGCGCACTTACCAACCCGCCGCTTACAATCCTCTTAAGATGAACACCTACACAAAAAGGGGAGGGGTGGCTCATCTTCGCCATGCTTTCCGTTTTGAAACCCTCGCTTGAGACCAGGTGCGATAATGGTTTCCTTTTCGGCTGCGGCCGGATCTTTCTGCAAAGCTTGCGGCAAAGGAGGCGGTATGGAAAGAGCTAGGCGAAGACCCTTCCTGGCGCTATTAGCAGCACTGGCGTTCGTACCATCTGCATGGGCACAGAACGCTACCATTCGCCTCTCCGCCGACCTACGCGAAGCTCCCCGCCGCATCTTCCATGCGCGCTTGGAGATGCCTGTTAAGCCGGGGCCATTAACTCTGCTCTACCCCAAGTGGATACCCGGGGAGCACGCGCCGGATGGTCCCATTGCGGACCTGGTCGGTTTGAAGCTCACGGCCAACGGCAAAGCCATCCCCTGGCACCGCGATGATCTCGATATGTATATGTTTCACATCGAGGTGCCCAGCGGGGCGAGTGTCCTCGAAGTCAGCTACGACTATTTGTCGCCTGCCGGCGGCGAAGGTTTCTCCGCTGGTCCTTCGGCGGATCAAATGCTGAGCGTGCTGGAATGGAATCTGCTGGTGCTTTATCCCTCTGGAGTACCCACCGATTCGCTCACCTATCAAGCCAGTCTGCGCCTTCCCCAAGGCTGGAAATTCGCCAGCTCTTTGACCGTAGCGAAGCAGGATGCCGATGAGATTTTGTTTGCGCCGGTTTCCCTGAACGCCCTGGTGGACTCGCCAGTGCTTGCCGGACAGAATTTCCGGTCCATAGCTCTCGCAACCGACGTTCAGCCTCCGCACCGCTTGAATATTGCGGCCGATAGCGTCGCCGCGCTGGCCATATCCGATGAAGAGATTGCGGCCTATAGCCGTCTGGTGCGCGAGGCCGGCGCTCTTTTCGGCGCGCGTCATTACGATCACTACGATTTTCTCGTTTCGCTGACCAACTATTTTTACCCCAATGGCCTCGAGCACCACCAATCGAGTGACGAGCGGATGGCCGAGCGAACGTTCATCAACAGCGATCAAGGGGAAAACTCGAATTCCCTGCTGGCGCATGAATTCACGCACTCCTGGAACGGCAAATATCGCCGGCCCGCCGGCCTGGCAACGCCCGATTTCCAGCAGCCCATGAAAGACGATCTCTTATGGATTTATGAAGGGCTCACGCAATACATCGGCGAAACCCTGTCCGCCCGCTCCGGATTGCGAACGCAAGATGATTACCGGGAGGCGCTGGCCCGCGTCGCTGCCTATCTCGATTGGCCCGGACGCTCCTGGCGCAGTCTCGAAGATACCGCCGTTGCGGCACAATTGTTGTACGACGCCAACCGCAACTGGCAGGCGTGGCGGCGCAGCGTTGATTTTTACGACGAGGGCTGGCTCATCTGGCTCGATGCGGACATCCTGATTCGTCAGCAATCGCACGGACAGAAATCCCTCGATGATTTCTGCCGGAGATTTTATGGACCTCCCGCCTCGAGTCCCAAAGTTGTGCCCTACACTCTCGATGATATCGTCGCCGCTCTCAATGCAACTCTCTCCTACGACTGGCGCGGTTTTTTCAACGCCCGCGTCTATGAAATCAATCCGCACCCTCCGCTCGGAGGAATTGAGCACGGTGGCTGGCAGTTGATCTATAACGATGAGGAAAATGCGGTCACGCGCGTGCGCGAGAGCGTCAACGAGGCGCTTGATCTCAGCTTCTCGCTCGGTATCGTGGTGCAAATTGCCAGCGGAGAAGAAAATGGACGATTGGCGGACGTTATACCCGGAATGCCGGCGGCGGATGCAGGGCTCGCTCCGGGGATGCGCCTTGTTTCCGTTAATGGCCGCGGGTTCACGCCCGGCGCGCTCCATGAGGCCATTGCCGAAACCAGGGGCACAACCAAGCCGATCGTCATTACTGCGGATAACGGCGGGTTTGTGCTCACCTATAATGTCCAATATCATGGCGGCGAGCGCTATCCACATCTGGCGAGAAATACCGGGCAGCCGGATTTATTGAGCGATACGCTAAGGCCGCTCACCTCGCGGGGAAACGCCCGTGGTAATGCCCTTGAAAACAGAAGATAGCCGCCGTCTGGATGAGCAGCAACGTAACGTGCGGTGAGGTCAAAATGAGACATCTGCTGAGAATCTGTTTTTGTTCTGCTCTGCTGATCCTGGCCACCGCTCCCGCTCGAACCCAGCAAAAGCACCCCCTTACTTTCGACGACCTCATCTCGGTGGAACGAATCAGCGAGCCGATGATTTCGCCCGACGGCCTCTGGGTCGCCTATACCGTCGCGAAACCGGACCTTGCGGCCAACCGTCTCACGCGAAATATCTGGATCGTGAGCACGAGTGGGACCTTTGAGCCGCGGCAATTAACCCGTGGCGGCTCGGATTCGCGACCCCGCTGGTCGCCGGATAGCAAGCGGCTGGCATTTGTATCCAGCCGCACGGGCACCGAACAGATTTACCTGCTCTCGTTGAGCGGCGGCGAAGGAGATCCCCTCACGGCGCTCTCCACGGGAGCGGGAAATGAACAATGGTCGCCGGATGGCCAGTGGATCGCATTCACCTCAGCGGTATATCCGGATTGTCACGACGATGCCTGCAATCGTCGGCGCGATGAAGGGCGAGAGAAGGATCCAGTAAAGGCGCGCAGCTATGACCATCTTCTGTTTCGTCACTGGAATCATTGGAGTGATGGCAAGCGCAGTCATGTATTCGTGATCGCCTCTTCGGGAGGAGCGCCACGCGATCTTACTTCTGGCGCGGATTATGACGTGCCGCCCGACGAGAGAGGTGACGCGGCGGATATCGCCTTTTCTCCCGATTCCAAGGAGATTTGCGTCACGGCCGTTACAGACCGGCCTGAGGCCACCAGCACCGACGGCGATCTTTTCACCGTATCGCTTACCGGCGGCGAGCCCCGGCGAATCACTACCAATCCTGGCTTCGACGGCCATCCTGTCTATTCGCCCGATGGACATTCCATCGCGTATCACGCGCAATTTGTGGCCGGTTATGAAAGCGATCGCTGGCGCCTGATGCTTTACGATCGCGCGACACAGAAGGTCTCCAATCTCACGGAAAATTTCGATCGTAGTGTGCAGGAACCGCTCTGGTCGCACGATGGCCGCCGAATCTACTTTGTCGCCGAAGATCAGGCCGAACAGCCTGTCTATGCGATCGATGTCCCCGGCGCGCCCCATCCGATCGCACCGGCCAGCTACAATTCCGAAATCAGTGTGAGCGCCGATGGGAAGACGCTCGCTTTCGCCCGCTCGAGTCTGACCATGCCTGCCGAAGTCTTCGCCGCCAGCGCTGACGGAGCGCACGCCCGCCAGCTCACCCATCACAATGCCAGCCTGCTCTCTAAAGTGGAGATGAATCCACCCGAGCCGTTCTGGCTCGAGGGAGCGGATGGCGCACGTGTCGAGGGATTGCTCATCCGCCCGCCTGGTTTTGATGCCTCGAAGAAGTATCCCTTGCTTCTGCTTGTGCACGGCGGCCCGCAGGGAGCGTGGACCGACGACTGGGGCTACCGCTGGAATGAAGAGCTCTTCGCTTCCCCAGGTTATGTCGCTGTGATGATCAACCCTCGCGGCTCGACGGGCTATGGGCAAAAGTTCGTCGACGACATCAGGGACGATTGGGGCGGTAAGGTTTACGACGATCTGATGAAGGGCACCGACTACGCGCTCGCCCATTACGCATTTATCGACGGCAGCCGCACCGCCGCCGCAGGAGGCTCATACGGCGGCTACATGATGGACTGGTTCGCCACGCACACCGGGCGCTTCAAGGCGCTCATCAGCCATGCAGGCCCTTACGATAATGCGAGCATGTACGGCGGAACCGAGGAGCTCTGGTTCATGGAGCACGATATAGCGGGGACGCCATGGTCAAACCCGGAGAGCTATCGCAAGTGGTCCCCCAGCACCTACGCCGCTGCGCTCGGTAAGTTCAAGACTCCAACTTTAGTCATCGCCGGAGAAATGGATTATCGCGTACCCTATACGCAATCCTTGCAGTTCTTCACGGAATTGCAGCGCCAAAACGTGCCCTCGAAGCTGCTCATCTTCCCCGATGAAGGCCACTGGATCAGCAAGCCGCAAAATAGCCGGCTCTGGTACAAAACTTTTCAGGACTGGCTGGCTACTTACTTGAAGTAGGAGATTCCACCGTTTCGGGCGCCGGCGCCGTTGCGCCGATGCCTGCGCTGACAACGTCCAAATCAGATGCCTGGGCGATCTCCGAGCGATTTCGCCCCGAAATTTTTGCCCGATATAGCGCCGTATCCGCCGCGCGAAGAAGGCTGTTCACTTCGGCGTGCGGACAATCGCCACTGGCGATACCACCGATGCTGATCGTGACCGGCACAGGGCCCGCGGAGGTCTCAATCGAACTGCGCTCCACTATTTTTACAAGTTGTTCAGCCTTTGCCGTGAGTTTTGCGTTGTCGCAACCAGGCAGCAGAATCAAAAACTCCTCTCCTCCATACCGCCCCACCGCATCGTAGGAGCGCACTTCCCTCTTCAGGCGGCCCGTCACCGCGCGAAGCACTTCATCACCCACCAGGTGTCCCCAGGTGTCGTTGACCCTCTTGAAATGATCGATATCCGCCAGCAGGATGCCCACGGAGCTCCCATCTCGTCGCGAGCGGCTCAGTTCGCGTTCGAGCAGCTCGATGATCGCGCCGCGATTCCAAATCGATGTAAGCGCGTCATGGCTGGCTTTGAAGCGCAGATTCTCTCGCGCCTCTACCAGTCCGCTTTCCAGGTCCAGCATGCGCAAACCGACACGCAAGCGGGCCCTCAATTCTTGGGGATGGAAGGGCTTGGTTAAGTAATCGTCTGCGCCTGATTCCAGCCCCTCCACCAAATTCCCCACCTTGTCATTTGCGGTAAGGAGCACGATGTAGACATACGGTTGCGAAGATCGCGCCCGTACGCGGCGGCAAATCTCTAGGCCCTCGAGTCCAGGCATCATCCAATCGAGCAAAGCTATGCGGGGCGCATGATCCGCCTGCAGCACCTCCCAAGCCTCGGTCCCACTACGGGCAGCGATCACTTCGTAGCCCCATTTATGCAGCAGGCGATCCAGCAGACGGCAGGAAACGGGATCGTCATCCGCGACCAAAATCCTCATCGGAGGCACTCCTGTTTGAGGTCGTCGAGAAGCCTGCCCGCCCTCTGGATTTGCTCTTCCAGTGTTCGCAAACTCTCGTGCGCATGGGAGAAATCTCCGGCGGCCGCGAGTTTTTCCAACTCCTGAGCACTGGCGGCCGCCTCCGAGACGCCCAGATTGCCGCAAGTGCCTTTCAAGGTATGAGCGGCACGCCGCAGAGCATCCGCTTGTTTCTTGTCGAGGGCATCCCGAATAGCGACGATCTGGCGAACGGAATCCTCCTTGAAAAGCTCGATGATGTCGCCGAGCAAGTCCAAGTCACCCTCGACGCGGTCCAGTAAAGCGCTGCGATCCAATGCACCCGCAGAGGCTGCATCAGTTTTTGTGGAAACCCTATTGGGAGCCGCAGACTCTTCCGTTTCTTGGCGGGCAGAGCCGGGAACGAGCCGCGCCAATTCGGAGGAAAGAGTCTCCGGACGAATCGGCTTGCTTACATATCCGTCCATACCTCCCTCGAGGCAGCGCTCGCGATCACCTTTCATGGCATGCGCAGTCACGCCAATGATGGGCAGGTGAGTTCCCAGAGTTCTTTCCCGTGCACGGATGGCCGCCGTGGCCTCCATGCCGTCCATCTCGGGCATCTGCACGTCCATCAATACAGCATCAAACCCCTTAAAGCCTGCGGCTTCGAGCAAATCGAGGGCTTCACGGCCATTCGTAGCTAGCAGAACCTCGTGCCCCCATTTACGCAAGAGTATTCGTGCAAGTTGAGCGTTGACTGCATTGTCTTCAGCCAGAAGCAGCCGCATGGGACGCATGGCCTTGATACCCTTATCGGGCACGACCGTCGAAGCCGACTCCAAAATGTGTGTTCCCAGGGCATTGAGGATTCCATCGAGCAAATCGGATTGCCCAATGGGTTTCACCAAATAGACTTTAATCCCGAGTTCGCGGCACCGCGCTGCGTCGCCCGCCTGGCGGTCGGAAGTCAGCATCATGATTGTGACGCCTGCCAGCGAGGGATCCGCTTTGATTCGTCGGGCGACTTCGAATCCATCCATGCCGGGCATATGCCCATCCAGGAGAACGAGGGGGAAACTGTTTCCTTGATCGCGGGCCCAGCGCATAGCCATTAATGCGGCCTCTCCGCCATCCGCCAAAGTGGGCACCATGCGCCAGTTCTTAAGCATTTCGTCCAGGATCATGCGGTTGGTCTCGTTATCATCCACGATCAGAACGTGTAAGCTCTCCAGTTCTGTGCGCCGCAGATTCCGCTCGGATCTGCTCTTTTGAGGCGGGGCGAGCTTCAAGTGGAAATGAAAGGTGCTGCCCTCGCCGAGTTGGCTTTCCACCCACACTTTTCCACCCATCATCTCTATGAGGCGCTTGGTGATGGTCAGCCCTAACCCCGTGCCCCCATACTGCCGCGTCGTCGAGCCGTCGACTTGCGAAAAGGCTTCAAAGATAACCTGATGTTTCTCGAGGGGAATGCCAATTCCCGTATCGCGCACCAGAAAGTGGAGCCGAAAGGGGTCCGCTTCCGGGCTGTTCGTCTCCCTGCCGACATCCACCAATATGCTTCCTTGATGGGTGAACTTGATTGCGTTCCCCACCAGATTCACCAGTATTTGCCGCACTCGGTCCGGATCTCCCGAGAGCATCTGCGGCACATCAGGAGCAATCCGAGAGGAAAGTTCAAGGCCCTTCTTGTGCGCCCGCGCGGCGAGCGTTTTCAGCGTCTGGTTGACCACTTCTGGTAAATCAAAGTCGGTTTGATCCAGATCCAGCCGCCCTGCCTCGATTTTTGAAAAATCCAGCACATCGTTGATTACGCGCAGCAGGCTGTCGGCCGAAGAACGGACCAGCTGCAGATACTCTTTTTGCTCTTGATTGAGCGGGGTGTCGAGTGCCAGGTCGGTCATGCCAATGATTCCGTTCATCGGCGTACGAATCTCGTGACTCATGTTGGCCAGGAATTCGCTCTTGGCGCGATTGGCGGATTCGGCCGCCTCCTTGGCCGTCAGCATCGCCTGTTGAGCGGCGCGACGAGTAGTGATGTCGATGACGGTAACAACTGCGCCGACGGTCTGGCCGTTCCGCTCGATAGGATAAGACCAATATTCCGCGGGAAAACTGGTTCCATCCGATCGCCACATTACCTCCGCATCGCTGTGGCCCGCCTCACCTGTATGAAGCACCTGGAAAATGGGGCAATCCGATGCAGGATAACGAGACCCGTCCGGGTGCGTGTGATGCGCCAAATCATGCATATTCCGTCCCAGAAGCTGGCCGACGTCCGGGTAACCGAGCAGACGCAGTGTGGCCCGGTTTGAAAAGGTGCATTGCCCCTGGGGATCGATACCGTAGATCGCCTCAGCCGTGGAATCGAGCAGGAGGCGCGTGCGCTGCTCGCTCTCGCGCAAGGCCGCTTCTGCCTCCTTACGCACGGAGATTTCCTGCCGCAATTCGGCTGTTCGCTGCTCTACCCGAAGCTCGAGTTCGTCTCGAGCCTGCTGCAACTCTCGGTCGCGTCGCTGAATTTCCGCCAGCATGTTGTTGAAACCGTCGATCAGTACGCCGATTTCATCGTTAGCCCCGCGGGTTGCGCGAACCGAGTAATCTCTTGCCGTGGTCACCTCCTTGGTGGTTTGCGCCAGCAGCAGAATGGGATCGGAAATAGCTCGCTGCATTCGCGCAGCGAAGAAGAAGGCGCCCACGGACAAGCTCAGCACGATGAGCCCGAATAAGGCGGAATACAGCCGCAAAAGTTCATCAAACTCCCCCAGATCGGAGGCCAGGAACACGGTACCAAGGCGATGACCGTCAAGGAGAATCGTGTGGAAGACCACAAGCCGCTTGGCCTCAAATCGTGTTCCGCTCGATTCGGGCGCCGGAAAAGCGAAGGGCGTGCGCGCCGGGTCTCGAACGTAAGTGGCAAAAATCACTCCGTCACTGCGATAGAGACCGGCTGCCATGATGTGCTCTTTGGCTGACAGCGATTGCAGAACCTCGCGGGCCGCCACCGGATCGTTAAAAGTCAAGGCCGCAGTGCTGTTGGCACCTAGCACATCCGCCAGCGTCTCGAGGTCATGCCTGCGGGATTGGCGCAAGGTGTGAATATCGAAAGCAAAAAAGGCCCCGCAAGCCAGCAAAATGGCGGTGCACGTCGTGGTCATGACGATCAGGGTGAGCTTGCGGCGAATCGACAAATCGCGGAACGATAGCATCTATTTCACCTCGCCGCCTGGCCGTGATTGACCACTTGCGCCAAAGCCAGCAGCTTTGCGCTTACACGCAGCTTGCTTTGTGTTGCAGCATCCAGGTTCACTAGGAAGCGCACTCGGTTCTCCTGCATTACAAATTGCATCGAGCCTCCGGCTTCGGCAAACCCATCGATGTCGCTGACCGTCAGGACGCTGGCATCCCGAAGGCCGGCCAGGATCTGCGCGCTGCGCTGGCGTTCGGAGGCGCTGATGAAGAGAACGTGACAGCGGCGCAGATCTTCGCCGAAACGCTCTTTGCGGATGACGACGCTGCGGCCCTGCACCTGCTGTCCCGCGACGATACGCGTGAGGCTGTCGCCAAAGGGATCGTCGCCGATAATTCCAATCACAATCGGTGCGTGAGGACCGTCAAACGAACCGTCCGGCCATTCCACAAATTTGGTGAAGTTGAATAGAAACGCCGCCTTCACTTCATACTCGCTGGGCTGGTCGGATTGTGCCGCCCCGATGGCACAGAAGAGCACACCCGCCGCGAGGGCGAACAGGAACCAGCCCGCCGTTCGCAGCGCGAGCGCGAATAACAGCCGACGCGGTCTAGGCCTTACAGAACCCATCTGATTTTGGCGTAAGCGCTGCGCTTCATCAGAGTGAACGCTGTGCTTTGAGACGCGTCCACATACTCCAGCCGTTCGTTCTTCAGCAAATTCTGGCCAAAGATGCTGAAAGAAAGCCTCTCGCCCGCTTGCCACGTGAGGCCCGTGTCCAACCTCGTATAAGACGGCACGACGGGATCGGAGATGCGTCCAACAAAATACGCATACGTATCCCATGCAAGCCCGCGGGGGAGAGACAAATGTAAGCGGAGCTGAGCGGAGTTCACCGGACTGCTCCCTTCCGCCGCAGCCACGGAGGTGGTGTCTTGACTACTGGGATCGAGATGCTCGTGGATTCGCTCGAATGCGTAACCAGGGCTTAGCGTCAGCCGGCGTGACACTTTCCACGTCGCGAAAACCTCCAGGCCGTGCGCCTCTCCGTACATAAGGTTCTCATTCTCTTGGGCTAGCACCAGATGAGCGGGTGCCGGCAGGGCTTCGAAGAAGGGTGCCACAGGCTCACTTGTCTCTTGGTGATCCCCCTCGGTGTAATAGGCCGCCAGATCAACCGAAAGGCGGTCGCTCAGCCTAGTCCGATAGCCGAGTTCATATGTCGCGAAGCTTTCATCCGCGAGCTTTGGATTACCCACAATGCCCACCAGCACCGGCATTCCATCTGCTGCTGTGAACCCTCCAAAGGTAACGCGGCCTGCAGCGTCGTTTTCGGCTGGGGTGCGCAGAGCTCTGGAAGCAGCCGCCCACACCGTCTGGTGTGCACTGGGCAGCCAAACCGCACGGATGCTCGGCATGACCCCAAAGCCCGAGTAATAATTGTGCTCGACCTTTGCACCGGGGGTGACATAAAGACGGTTGCGCACAACCGCGATTTCATCTTCGACAAAGGAACTGAACAGCTGGATATTCAGATTCGCGGGAACTAAGAAATATGACAATGAGCCATCGGATTCAGAGGCCGAATAACGGTAACCCACGCCCCACACGACATTCTGCCGTTCCCCCCAAAGGAGGTGGTGCGCAAAGTCGATACCGATGGTGCCGCGCCTTTCAGCCAGTATGTGGTCGCGCCTGTATTGATCGTAAGAAATTTGTAAGGTCGTATCGGATCGTGCCGAATAGGTATGCTTCCACACCATCTGCAGAGAGCCGCCGGTCAGATTCCCTGCTTCTGGAGATTGCACCAAGCTGGGCATCGTAACGGAGGGAAGGGACTTCGCAAACAGCCCCTCCCGCCCAAGGTACAGGTCACCTTGGAAGCTCAACGAATTCTTGGTGGATAAGTTCGTGTCAGAGCGAAATCCGCCGCGGAGAAAGCGCCAGCCATCTGCGCCATTCGCCTCCGTTGCGCTGGGGAGCTGACCCTGGTTGAAATATTTCGAGTAGACGCGATAGTTGGTGGATTGGCCTGCGCTCCCGCCGTACTGCAGGGTCCCGAATCCCTGGTCCAGATTTCCCCCGCCAGCTACCACCATTGCGCCCCTGGTCTCGGCAGCCGTTTTCGTGATGATGTTGACCACGCCGTTGACGGCATTGGCGCCCCAAACAGAACCGCCAGGGCCGCGAATTACTTCGATTCTCTCGATATCCTCGAGAGGAACGTCCACCACGTCCCAGTACACGCCGCCGGAGGTTGGGGTATACACCGTGCGCCCGTCAACCATTACCAGAAGCTCATGGCTGTAGAGTTCGTTAAGACCGCGTGCACTGATGGCCCAGCTACTCGCATTGATCTGCCCGACGTCCATGCCCGGCACCATCCGCAGCAGGTCCGGAATATTCGTCGCTCCCGAACGCTGGATATCCTCCTGCGTGATGACGTAAATGGCCGACGCCGTCTGCGAAAGCTTCTGCTCCGTCTTAGAAACGGAAGTGACCTCAATGTTCAGCAGATCCTCGAGACTCATGGCAGAAAGCTTGGCCGTCTGCTGCTGGGCGTAAGCTGAGGACACAACAGTCGTGGCCATCAAGGCCGCGATAGCTAGTCTTCTTCGCATGGCCCCCGCCTGGAATCATTGCTAGCCTGCGTCATTGTTATTCCCCCCTTTGTCCAGCCGATACCGACCCACACACCCGCCGCACGGGATTGCCAGGCGCACGCGGCTGGCCAAAAAACGAGCTCGGTTGAACTCGTTGAGTCCGAAAGATCAGCAACTTGCAGGGGCAGAAGCGCCGTTAGAAGTCTCGGCAAGGGTGGTGCTGTGCGGAATCAGCACACCGGTGCCGCTGTGAAACAGTCCGGGGTTGGCTTGCTTCGACGAGCTCGTCTCAGAATTCCCGTTTTTGCAAATATGTTCCCCTTCCGGCAAGCGATTCGCTGAGCGCCTTGCCGTCAAAAGGAATCTTTTCGTGCAGCGACCTTATAAAAGCGAAAGTGAAGATTAAATGGCTGAGGGGGCTTACCTGCGTGGTTCGCTTGGGTCGTAAAAAGCGACGCACCTAAAAAAAGGAATTGGCAGCGACATCCTCTCGCTGCCCATTCCCTTCTATTCTGTGCGCCGCGTATTGAATTACTGAGCTGCCGCAGCCGCTTTCGATTCCGGCTTGGTGAATTTCGAGCTATCGAGCGGCGCGTTATCCTGCACCTTGGTGACGCGTATCGTCGCCGTGGTAGACGGTTCGGTTCGCGCGTTCGCGGGATTCATTACAATCAGGTACGGGAATTTCACTCCGCTTCCTGTGTCTCGGTAGTCTTCATAATCCACTTGAAAGGGGGCCTCGCCCACAGGAGTCGCCAATGAGCTCCACTTCCGCACAAGCAGGCCCGTTTGCACATCGAAATAAAGCCGCTCCACGCGATCACCCTGCGGACGCGCGATCACGGCGTAGGCATCGTGACCGTTCACGTTTTCGAAGCCGCGCACTTGCATCTGCGTGTATGTCTGTTTCAAATCCAGCGGCAGATAAAAATCCGCATTTCGCTTGGCGCGCATTTGATCAGTTGCGCCAGGCTCGGTAACCCGCCCTCTCAAATCCTGAGACCAGGCTTTGCTTCCATCGAAACCATCGGAGATCGTGTACGTTGGCGTGCGGTAAAAGTTCACGACCAGGTTGGGCGCCTTCTGGCTGCGTTCAATCACCGCCGGTACAGGCATTGTTCCGCCCGGGCCCGTGGGGATGAACTGAGTTCCCGTGATTATGCGGCTGGTGATTTTCCGGATGGCCTGCTCGCCGCCGAGCGCCTGCACGTATTTGCTCAGAATCTGATCGGCTGACGGCAGGCCTTGGGGCTCAGGCTCTTCCCCTTTTTCGACCGCCGGCAGAGGCACCGTAGTCATTGGCACGGTACTGCCACGATGACACGAATAGCAGGTCACCTCTTGCTGCCCTTTAAAGTTGTTCTTGTTGATGTCCATCACCATGCGCATCATCTGGCGGGCAGTCTCTTTGGCTTCCTTGGTGTCTGCCGCGCGATCCGGATCCTCATGGCAGAATTCGCAATTCACGCCAAGCGCAGCCCGGATCTGGTGCATGGACTCGATGACCTGGTCGGCCGGAACTCCGTTGAGCACTTTGATGCTCTTATAAAACTGCTCGGCCGTCTTCCCTTCCATGCTCGGCGGCGCGGCCTGGGCATGCGTAGGCAGCACAGCAGCTAACGTCAACGCCATCAGAACGGTAATTCTTTTCAGACAAATCCGTAAGCTACGCATAGATGACACAAACCTCCCACGCGAGTCTCGGGAATCTGTCCCAGTTCGCAATTGTCGACTCCGACCGAATCTCCAATTTGATCTCTTCGGCGGGCCGTAGCATACACTTTTGCCGCGCCGGTTGGAAGATGGTCGCCGCTCGCCTAGGTTGCCTAAGCATCCATCGAAAAGGAATCTTCAAGGAGCATTGCCGTGGCTATTTATGCGGGACGATTGAAAACTGAGCTTGAGCATTGTATTCTCGGCGCGTAATTTCTAGGCGGGCTGCTGGAAGTCATAACGAATCCGCAACGATTTCTGGCTCCCGACAAAGCTGGCCGAGCACATGCAGCGTCGGCGCATGGAAATGAAGGGGGAAAGTGGATATGTCATTGAGATCGAAGCCAGGTTTCCTTAGTGCAGTCGGAATATTCGCCGCGTGTCTCGTTAGCGTGATGTCAGCAATCGGACAGACCGACTCCGCCCAAAAACCTCTAATGTCCGAACAGGCCTTCAAAGACGTCCAGGTGCTGCGAGGAGTTCCGGCCAGCGAATTCATCGAGACCATGGGGTTCTTTGCTGTCTCGCTGACGGCGAACTGCACGACCTGCCATGGCGATGCCAGCGCCGGCAGTTGGGAGCATTACGCCGACAATACGCCGCTCAAGCAGGCCGCCCGCAGGATGGTCGTAATGATGAATTCCATCAATCAGGCCAATTTCGGCGGAAAGCGCGAGGTGACCTGTTATACCTGCCATCGCGGCGATCGCACTCCGAGAGTCACCCCGACGATCGCCGACGTATATAACTCTACGTTCAATCCGATAGAACCGGATCAGCTGCTTCCGCCGGCTTCCACCGAACCTTCCGCCGATCAAATTCTGGACAAATATATCCAGGCTCTTGGCGGAGCGCAGCAATTGGCCAAGCTCACCAGTTTTGCGATCAAGGGAACTTCGCAGGCCTACGCCGAGCTCGCCTACCCCTTCGAACTCTATGCCAAAGCGCCCAATCAACTCACCACCATTACGCACACCGAGGCCGGCGACCGGACCACGGTATACGATGGCCGCAACGGGTGGGTAGCCATGCCCACCGACGACAAACCGATCCCGCTGCTTCCGCTGATTCAAGGCGATCTGATCGGCGCCAAGTTGGATGCAACCATCTGCTTTCCCACTGCAATCAAGCAGGCCCTAGCGCAGTGGCGCGTCAGCACGCCCATAACTGTCAACGACAAGGATGTCGAGGTCGTCCAGGGCACCGCGGACGGGGGCCGCACGCCGGTCAACCTATATTTCGATAGCAAGACCGGGCTGCTGGTACGGCAGGTGCGCTATACCGATACCAAAGTCGGCCTTTCTGCCACGCAGATTGACTACGACGATTATCGCGACGTCGCCGGAGTCAAAATGCCCTACAAGTGGACGACGAGCTGGCTCGACGGGCAGACGGTGTTCACGGTGACTCAAATGCAGCCGAACGTATCCATCGACGCGGCCAAATTCGCCAAACCCGCTCCGCCAAAACCCGCAAACCCCTGATCCTGGTTTGCGGCTGCCGACGGCTTCGAGCGCGAGCCACACCAGGCGGAAGTGAACCGTTTTGCTAAAAATTGTCACCAGTCTGATTGGCTTGACACATTCTCAAAGGCGATGCTATGTTCGGGCACCATTGGTGTTTCGTCTGCTCGCCCCGACGAGTGCAGGCCAGGGAGAACCGGACAGGAGGCAACCCGAATGACACGCAGATATTGGGGTTTTGTGGTGGTCTTTTGCGGACTACTTGTGACAACGCGACCTGCCCTGGCGCACCATTCGCTGAACTCAGAGTTCCAGATGGGTAAGCCTACCGAGTTGAAGGGGATCCTCGCGAAAGTGGAGTGGGACAATCCCCACGTGTTTTGGTATCTGGATGTGAAGGATGCGAGCGGCAATGCGGCGCGCTGGTCAGTAGAGGGCTTGCCTCCGAGCTATTTGCACCGCAGCGGCGTTTCCAGAACGGACATGCTGGCGCTGGTCGGAAAAGAGGTCACGATTCACGGGCGTCTCGCTAAGGACGGTTCAAAACTGATGTTCGGGCTAGACTTCGTGCTGCCTGACGGCCGGGTGATTCCGGTCGGACCGAAGGCCGGTGACGACAACCCGTAGTGACGGCGAAGCAAGGAGGAATGCCATGAACCATCGTTATCTCCTCGGGTATTTGATCGCCGCAACGATGATCACAGGCGTGGGTTCCACGAGGGCTTCCGCTCAGGCAGATAAGGATCAGGGAACCAAGAAATACGCGCCTCCTTCTTTACCGAAGGATCATTCCAAGCCGGCGCCGCGCACAGCAGACGGACATCCGGACCTCTCGGGAATGTGGATTGAGAAATACGGAGCGCTGGGAACCGACCCTGCCGTCGGAAAACCGGAAGGCAGTGGTGCGCGATCTAGGCCTGCCACCTACCCATCCGATGAGCTGCCTTACCAGGCATGGGCGGCTTTGAAGGCCAGACAATTGCGTGATGCTGAGAACACTGATCCGTTGTTGCATTGCGAGCCTTACGGCGTCCCACGCATCTGGGGCGGGCCCCATCCGGCGAGATTGGTGCAATTGCCTGGAGAGTTGATCGTGCTTTATGAGAGAGACACCGCCTTCCGCATCATCCCCACAGATGGACGGCCGCATAATCCCGATGCCGACCCATCCTGGATGGGAAATTCGGTGGCGAAATGGGATGGAGATGCGCTGGTCATCGATACAATCGATCTGACCGATAAATCCTGGTTAGGATCGGGCAAGAATGCCGGGGAAGGCAGCGGCACCTTTCATAGCGATGCGCTGCATGTGACCGAACGAATCCGCCGTCCCGATTTTGATCATCTCACTGTGGAAATTACGGATGATGACCCAACGGTGTTCACGCATCCTTGGGTCTACGCTTGGAACATGAGCCTCGTCCCCAAAGAAGACATGTATGAAGACGTGACTTGTTCCAACGAGAAAGATTACGAACACGAACTGCCGGACAAACCAGCGGCTACAGACAAATCCGCTGCGGTTAATTGAACAGGGTTGGGCGCAGCAAGAATTTCCTGCTTCTCGAAAACGTTACAAGATGTGCTGATGAGAGCCGGTCAGAGAAGCTTGGTGTGCCCGGTGTATTTTGTTTCGCCCCTGCGACCAGGACCTTACCGAGGCTTTCCAGTTTTGCCGCCGTTAAGTTAGGCTTGGGTGTTCGGTGCGATCCAAAGAAGTCACTGCTCCGGGGTGGTGCAATTGGTAGCACATGGGCCTTTGGAGCCTAGAATCTTGGTTCGAGTCCAAGCCCCGGAGCCACTCCTTACGTTTCTGCGAACCCAACGGAAACTCCTGCGCGCCATCCCGGCTTCTCCACAAACGCAAAATCCATCGAGCGTGAACAGGTCTCAGTGAGGTCTGAGGAGCAGACTTCCTGATACTTCCAAGTGAGCTTCACGTACTGGCTCTCCTAACCGGAGGAAATGCCGGTAGCGCGCAAAAACTGCCCGGCCTAGTACCGACCGCATGCCCCATAGAAATCAGTCATGGACTGACTAATCTCTTGACCATCAATCTCTTATTTCCTCAGAGGAAACTTGGCAGGGTCCGTGCCCCTCTTTCCATTGAAATGGCACAGGAATCAAGTTCAGGAGGTGAGTAGCATGGGCGTTACCAACCCGATGTTAAATCCCGTTGAGAATAAGTGGCCGGTTACTGAGCCAGAGTACGGAAGGAAATCCAAGGCGGTCTGGGTCGTTGTCGTGGCGCTGGCCGCTGTCCTAGGAGTGTCCGCCTATTACGGCTACTTGGCTTTGAACAGGCAAAACATACAAGTCAGCCAACTATTCGGGAGCCAAGCCGCGCTAAGCGCGCTGGGTCAACGAGTGGACTCCGCCGAAGGCAAGCTGACCGAACTGACCGGCGGTTGGGAGGGCTTGGGGCAACGCGTGACGAAGCTTGAAGGCCTCCAAGGCAGGGTCCGGGTTAACCTTCAGCAAACTCGCAAGTACGCTGAGACATTGACCCAACAACTGCATCAGCAACTCAGCGCTGAGCTGGAGGCCCGCAGTTCCGCTCTTGACGCTCGCCTCATCCAAGTTGAATCCGAACAGACGGCTCAGCGTTCGCAACTTGCACAAGTCGAGGCCGAGCTCAAGCAGGACATTACTTCCGTTACTTCCGTTCAAGAGGAAACTGGCAGCGATCTGTCCGGTGTTCACCGACAAGTAGAAACGAATGCTCGCGATCTCAACGTTCTATCCCAACGGCTCGATCGAGAGCGGGTCGATTTCGAACTGACTAAAGGGCAGACCAAGGAACTGGTCCCCGGCATCTCCCTGCAAATTAGTGGAACTAACCCCATGTATCAGAGATATCGTGGCTCGTTGTGGCTGCTCCAAGACAGCCGAACATTGTGGTTGCGGGATCAAAGTGTCCACCAACCGGTGCGTTTCTTTCACAAAGAAACCGAGGAACCTTATGAATTGGTCGTCACGGACGTGACCAAGAAATTCGTGATTGGATATCTGTTGGTTCCTGTCCCACAGGAAGCTGTCGGTACGTTAGCCGATCAGAGAACAGCGATCGATACCTCGGGCGACGACTGAAGAGGCATAACCCGGGATGGTCGCGGTATTCGGCCCTGAGTAGTGTCTGTCGAGTGGCCGTTTTGATCCGTTGTGCGCACGAGCGAGAGTGGGTCGAATGCGGACACCTGTGCGTAAATGAGAACAATCGGCGTTTCTTGGCGCGTCCGGCGGACAGTCGAATCACCAGAAAATAAAAGAGTAAGCTCCCGCCCTGTTTTGGCCTCACTCCTGCACCTGTGATAGGCCGGGAGACAGACGGATGCAGAAAGAGGATTTGCTTGGTTTGCCTGTGGAGGTTTCTGGCTGGGACGCCGAAGGGCGGTTCTTCGTCGAATGCTCCACGCTCGACTCTACTGGATTGGGACAAAAGACACTCTTGCTACACCACGCAGTCCAGACTTGCTCGCTTATCTTCATACGCGCCCTGCACGCGGATAGCTTCGCGAGATCTCATCCTCAGGCCCACCACGTCGAGCGCATGGAGTCCTCGGAGCGCTTTGGATACAGCAAGTTACATCTGACGGATTTCCCGCCGCGTCGGAATGGCGGATGTGAGCCAAAGATCCCGCCCGAGCATCCTATAGGTGTGCGCGAAGAGGTGAAACCATGAAACTGCCAGAATACGCGCCCTCAACATCCGACCGCGCTTCGACACGGGAGGAGCTTTTCGAGGTCCTTGAAGTGCTTGGCGGTTTCGATGAACCCCAGGACGCCGAATTCTCCCAAACAAGTGAGCTACTCGCCAGCCCGGAAGCCGAGCCAACTGTCTCCCCCGTGGAGATCCTCGATGCAGTTACCACCGGCGAGGAGCAACTTCTCATAGAAATAGGAGCTTTCAACTCCTTACTGGAAAGGAAAGCCGAAAGGATAAATTGAAGCGAGTTCGCGTTTGGAACGAATTCGGCACGAACCTGCTCTATATCGGGACTTCACCAAGCCGCCTTTGTTCCGTTTACGACGTGTTTCCATGTTGTGCACCACAATGTGAATGGTTTCTAAGCTACACGCCATTAGAGACTTAAATCCCCTCATTTCCCGCTGCGTCAGCGTTTAGCCCCTGGAGATCAGGCCTGGCGGGTCCCCTCTGGCACGTATTTTGCCCAAATCTCCTCCATGGGCGTAAGCACTCAGCCGGACCCCGCTCAACCTTCATCTCCAGCAATTATCGATATCTGTATCGTCGATGATGACCCCGCAATCCTGGAGATGCTTCGGGAGACTCTGTCTAACTTCGGCTACCGCTGTTTTGGAACCTCGGACCCTCAGGAGGCTCTTACATACGTCAGTAACGGCAAAGGGCGCATCGTCTTATGTGACTTGAAAATGCCGGGCATGGACGGGCTGACCTTTCTCGAGCAAGCCCTGCACCGGGACCCCGGCGTTTACGTGATTCTCATGACGGGTTTTTACTCGATCGACTCCGCTATTGAGGCCATCAAGCACGGTGCCTATGACTATCTGCCCAAACCGCTCGACCGCCAGCGCCTGAAGAAAACCATCGCTGATCTTGCCGAACAGTTCGGTCGGCGGCGAAGAATTCACGATCTGGAGCAGCGTTTGGTGAGCGACCTCGAATTTTACGGAATCGTCAGCCGCAGCCCGGCCATGGTCGACGTCTTTGAGATGGCGCGCAAGATATCGCAGCATTACGTGAACGTTCTTCTTGTAGGCCCCACGGGTTCAGGAAAAGAGCTCGTGGCCCACGCCATCCACCAGCTGAGCCCGGTAGCCAATCAACGATTTGCTGTTTGCAACTGCTCTGCGATCGTCGATACCCTGCTGGAGAGCCAGTTATTTGGCCACCTTCGCGGCGCTTTCACCGGCGCCACCGAGACCCGGGCCGGCCTATTTGAATATGCCAACGGTGGAACGGTATTTCTCGACGAAGTCGGCGAGACTTCTCTCGCCATGCAGGCAAAGCTTCTGCGCGTCATCCAAAACAGGGAAATCCAGCGCGTGGGCTCGCCCGAAATACGTCGAGTGGAGGTACGGCTGATCGCGGCTACCAACCGCGACCTGCGCAGCGAGGTGGCCGCCGGAAGGTTTCGCGAAGACCTGTTCTATCGCTTGAGTACGATCCAGATCCGCATTCCCAGCCTGGCCCAGCGCCTGGAAGATATTCCGGCTCTGATCACTTTTCTGATCAAAAAATATAATGCCGCTTACGGAAAGCAGATTCAGGGCCTCACACGCCGCGCACAGATGGTGCTGCTGCAGCACCCCTGGCCCGGAAACGTTAGGGAGCTCGAAAATGTGATCTCCAGCGCATCCTTGGTGGCGGTGAATGATTTCATTGACGTGCATGATCTCCCGGAACACCTGCAAAAACCGGACCGGGCCCTAACACCGGCAAAATCCTGGCGGCCGCTCCCTCTGGAAGAGGTCCGCCGCGAGCACATCGAACGCGTCCTCGAATTGTGTTTGGGTAACCGAGTCCGCGCGGCACAAATGCTGGGCATTGGGCGCACCAGCCTGTATCGTTACTTAAAGCGGGAGGGTAGAGTGCGGCCAGCCAACGGAATCGCCGCGGTTTAGAATCTGCCATTAAGCAATCCCTCCATTTGCATAGGGAAATTTACTGGCTACCATCCTCCGACGAAAGCAGGGTCGCTTTCGCCGACCCAATCGCTATGCTAGACTCCCTGGAGCGGGTACAAATTCCTGCCGATGCGTGGAACTTCGGGCTTTGTGCAACGATTCCCCGTGAACCCCGCCAGGCCCGGAAGGGAGCAACGGTAGCGGGACCGCTTCGTGTGCCGCAGAGTATCCGAAGTTCCTCCCATCGCTGAGAGCAGACAGCTCTCTAAACTGCCCCAGTAACGGAATCAATGAGCTATCAGGTCATTGCGCGAAAGTGGCGTCCCCAAACGTTCGCGGAAATTGTCGGACAGCAGCACGTCACGCGCACGCTGCAAAACGCGATTCAAAGCGGCCACGTGGCGCATGCTTATATTTTTTCCGGCGCCCGGGGGGTAGGCAAGACCACGACCGCCCGCATTCTGGCGAAAGCTCTCAATTGCGTTCATGGACCCACACCTTCACCTTGCAATGCGTGCGATTCGTGCCGTGAGATCGCATCTGGGAGTTCGCTGGACGTACTCGAAATCGATGCCGCCTCCAATCGAGGCATCGACCAGGTTCGCGAGTTGCGTGATATGGTGCGCTACGCGCCTGTGGGCGGACGCTACAAGGTCATTATTCTGGACGAAGCGCACATGCTCACCGACGAGGCTTCCAACGCGCTGCTCAAGACGCTCGAGGAGCCGCCGGAAAAAGTGGTCTTCATCATGGCCACCACGCAACCCGAAGATTTGGTCGAAACGATCCGCTCCCGCTCGCAGCATTTCCATTTCCGCGCGCTCTCCTTCGCTGAAATTGTGGAGGCGCTGCAAAGTATCGCGTCCAAGGAAGGACTGACGATGGAAGCAGGCGCGATCGCCGTGGTGGCCCGCACGGCGGATGGCAGCCTTCGCGACGCCCTCTCGTTGATCGAACAGGCGCGCGCGTATTGCGGCGCGGCAATTAGCGAAGCGCAAGTTCGAGAATTGCTCGGGATTGTACCGGCAGAAGTGCTCGACGAATTGGTCGCGGCCATCGAGAACCGCTCTACTGAGCGCGCCCTCGGCCTAGTGCACCGCTTGCTCGCGGAAGGACAAAATCTGCAGCAGTTCTGCCGCGAAGCCATTTCTCATTTCAGAAACATACTCGTCGCGCGCGTTTGCGGAGCGGATTCGGATCTGATTGCCGCGCCCGCTGAGGACCGTCCCAGACTCGCTCGCGCCGCAGCCGGCTTCAGTGAGGAAGATCTAACGCGCTTCTTCCAGATTTTGCTCCTGACGGAGGATGATCTCCGCCGCAAGCCGGATCCCCGCCTGCATCTGGAAATGGGACTGCTTCGGCTCGTCAACGCGGCGCGGCTCGCTCCTCTCGAGGAGGTTCTGGCCGAACTTTCTGGCAACGTTCGGGCCGGTAGTGTTCCCGCTCGGCCGTCCGCGCCGAAATGGAATGCGGACGCCAGCGCACCGCCGCCCGCTGTTCCGGCGAAATCTGCGGCTTCGCCGCCCGCGCCGCTATCAAACAATTTGAATGCTTCGATTCCGGCTCCAGCCGCTGCACCGTCCGTCCTCAATATCTCCGCCGATTCAAGTACCGGAGCTGCTTCGGCAGCGGCGCCGGCGCTGGAGCGGGCCACAAGTCCGAACTCCCCTGCTTCCGTTACTGGCCTCGAAGCCGCCCAGGTGAATGCGATCAAGGCGGAGAGTTTTGCGCAAGCGCAGTTTCTCGGCGAGTTGGTAGAAGGCGCAGCCCGCTGGGAGCTCGAGTCTGGAGAGGTTCGCCTGTTTTTTCCGACCGAACGACGCGCGCTCGCCGACTTATTGCAGTCTCGGGACAGTATAGAGAAATTGCGCACCATCGCCAGCCGTGTACTCGGCCAGCAATTGCGGGTCTGTGTTAAACTGGAGACCTCGCCGGTGTTGGCTGGCAGAGTTCGCGCCGGAGAAACCGGCCGCGAGTTGCGCGCTCGATTCGAGCAAGACCCGATCGTGCGCGCGATGCTTGAGCGGTTTGGCGGCCGGATCTCCGAAGTGAAACGCCGGGATGAAGGATGAGCCATGGAAGTCAAGGCACTGCAACAGCTCCTTTCCCAGTTTCGGCAGATTCAGGAAAATCTGCAGAAACAGGTGGACAGCGTTAGCGTGGAGGCCTCTGCAGGCGGCGGCATGGTCGTCGTCAAGATGAACGGCCAGAAACAAGTCACCGACGTACGCATCGAACAGGAAGTTTTTGCCGCCAAGGATCCGGAATTATTGCAGGACCTCATTCGCGCTGCGGTTAATGAAGCGTGCCGCCGCGTTGATGAGGAGCTGGCCAGCCAAATGAAGGGTCTCGCTAGCGGGCTTCCAGGAATCTCAGGTTTGAAGATCCCCGGATTATTCTGACTGCTTCACGTGAAAGCATACTCCCTGTTTGCTTGCGCACGCCTGCCGGGCTTCGCTGATGCCTGACTTTGCCGAACCGATCGCTCGGCTTATCGATCAATTCAAACGACTGCCCGGGATCGGCCAAAAAACAGCGCAACGCCTGGCCTTTCATCTGCTTCGCGCCGGCCCGGAAGAAGCGATGGCGCTTGCCGAGGCCATTCGCGACGCCCAGTTGAAGATTCGTGAATGCAGCATCTGCAACAACATCACCGATACCGACCCTTGCTTCTACTGTACCAGCCCAACGCGCAATCGCAGCGTGATCTGCGTCGTCGAAGAACCCCACAACATCATCGCCATTGAACGAACGCGCCAATATAACGGTCTTTATCACGTGCTGGGCGGAGCCCTCTCGCCGCTGGAAGGAATAGGCCCGGATCAGCTGAAGCTGAAAGGATTGATCGAGCGGCTGAAAACCGGGATGGTGCAGGAGATCATTATCGCCACCAATCCCACCACAGAAGGCGAAGCCACCGCAGTCTATGTCTCAAAATTGATCAAACCTTTGGGAGTGCGCGTCACGCGTATCGGCGTGGGCATACCGGTAGGTTCAGACCTTGAGTATGCCGATGAAATCACGATGCTTAAAGCCATAGAGGGGCGCCACGATCTCTAGGACCCCGCTCGTTTAAGGTCCCTCGATTCCCGTCCCGGCAGGAGTGGCTATTGGCATCTTTCGCACTCCTGTGCCCGGATTTCTCGACCTGCTCAGCTTGCGAGTGATACGCTGGTTCTTCGCTCTGGGGAGCGACTGGTGCGGGAGTCTGTCCCAACTAACGATCCCGAAGCACAGAAACGCCGCAGTACGCGTATCGTGCAAGCGGTTCCGCTCTCCGTCAGTGGCGTCGATGCGCTAGGGCGCCCTTTTCAGGAGCGGACTTCCACACTGATTATCAATTGCCACGGCTGTCGCTACCAGTCTAAGCACTACGTTCTCAAGAGCATGTGGGTCACTTTGGAGGTCCCTCATCCGGAGAGCGGACACCCGGCGCGAACCGTACGCGGCCGGGTGATGTGGATCCAGCGGCCTCGCACCGTGCGTGAGTTATTTCAGGTGGGCGTCGAACTGGAAGTTTGCGGCAATTTCTGGGGCATTGCTTTTCCTCCGCAGGATTGGTTTCCGTTTCCGGAAGGCCTGGCAGCAGTACCTTCACCAGCCGTTCCCACCGAACCGTCTACGCATCCGGCTGAGATCTCTTGGCCAACGCCCGCGGCTACTGTGCCTCCAGAAGGCAATGTGCGCACGCTGCCGCTGGCGCCGTCCGTCGAAAAGGCGCCGTCGGTCGAAGCCGTGGCTCCCCAAATCGCGCAGCTGATCGAAGAGGCCAAACAAAATCTACAAGCGGTCCTCCGCCAGAGCGCTGCCGAGGCCGTCTCCCTCGAGGCCCGCCCCCTCATCGCCTCGCTCGAGCTTCAGCTCCGGGGCATCGCCGAAAAGTCACTCGAAGCGGCTGCCGGCCCGGCCGCCGAAAAGGCTTTTCAGCAAGCGAAGCAGCTTCAGGTCGATGCCTTCCTTCGGGACTTTAACCGCAGCATCGCAGAAAGCGCCAAGCGCGCCGTGCAGCAGTTGGCATCTCAGTTGGAGGAGCTCGAAAAGAGACGCGGCGCTGCCTTCGAGCAACTTCTCCAAGAACGGATCCAGGAAGGCCTCGAGCAATTGCAGAAGCAAGCCGCCGATTTGCGGCCGCAGATCCCGCCTCAGAGCCCCGGCGTCGATAGACAAGCCGCGCAAGCTCAAATCCCGAGCGTTGAGGAACTCGAACAACGCGTTCGCGCTCAGGTGGAACAAGCAAGCGCCAGACTTTCTGAGATTGAAAACGCCTCGCGCCACTTGCGGGAGCAAGCCGCCTCCGCTTTTCGTTCGGCGCAATCCGATTGGAAAGCGCGAGTCGAAGCGGACCTCGCCGCGGCAGCCGATCGCTGGCATCAGCGGATCGAAAGTTCGATTGAATCCGCCAAGCAACAGCTTGTGGAACGCCTGGCGCACGCGGCGCATCCAGCCGCGGAAGACGTGGAGAAAGATCTCATTCTGCGGCTCGGCGGCATAGGCCAAGCCTTCATGGAAGCGGCCAAAGAGACCGAGAGCAGGCTCCATGGCTTGCACGCTTCGCTGGATCGAGAAAATGAGCGCGCTCAGGAATCCCTGCGGAAATTTCAATCCGTCGAGAATCAATCCGCCAAGCTCCAGGGAATCGCCCGGGCCGCGGAGCAGGCGCTCGAGCAGCGCGCTGGCGCCTTGCTCGAGGCGCAAAGCCAGGAGATGGCGCGCCGCGCCGAGGGTGCCATCACCGCCTGGGCAGAACGCCTGCAGCCTGTGATGTCGGGCGTGCAGGAACTGGAACAGCGCGTTCGGGCTCAGATTGAACAGGCACAGATCAGCCTTGCCGAAATCGAAAGCAGCTCCCGCCATCTGCAGGAACAATCGGCCACCGCCTTTGCCTCTGCGGAATCCGGCTGGAGAGCGCGGGTCGAGGCGGACCTGGCCGGAGCGACCGATCGCTGGAACCAGGGGATCGAAAGTTCGATCGAATCCGCCAAGCAACAGCTTGCAGGGCGACTGGCCGGCCATGCGCAATCAGCCGGGAAACAGTTCGAGAGAGACCTCGCTTTGCGGGTTGATGAAATCAGCCGAGCCTTCGTGGATGCAGCCAATGATTCCGAGGCCCGGCTCAATACCTTGCGCACGTCGCTGGATCAGGGGAACGAGCGCGCTCAGGAATCCGTCCGGAAGTTGCAATCCATCGAGAATCAAATTGAGAGTCAATCCGCCAAGCTGCAGGGAATCGCTCAGGCCGCGGAGCAGGCGCTCGAGCAGCGCGCTGGTGCCTTGCTCGAGGCGCAAAGCGAGGAGATGGCGCGGCGCGCCCAGGGGGCCATCACCGCTTGGGCAGAACGCCTGCTGCCAGCCCTCGAAGCCAGTGGCCAGCAGACGGTGACTCGGCTGGCAGCTCAGCTCCAGGACGAACTAAATGTTGGCCTGAAAAATGCTACAGATGTGCTCGCTCGCCTGGAAACCAGAATTACCTCGGCTGAAGAGGTTTTGCGAAACCCCGCACAAAGCCTGGCCAAGACTTCCGAGCAGGCCATCCAGTCCGCGTGCGAGCAGGTGAAGGACCGGATCAGCGCCCTCGCTCGCGACTTTCAGGAATCGGGCCGCGCCGCCTCCGAAAAGTGGATCTCTGAAATCGACGCCAAGGCCATCGACACCACCCATCACACCTTCGAGTCTCTGTTCAAGACGGCGGAATGGTACGGAAAGAAAGTGCACACGCAGATGCAAGCGGCAATCGACAAGGGTATGGAGAACGCCCTCGCTACCCTGAAAGAAAAAGCAGGCGAAATGTCGGGAATTTTTGGCACCGAGCTCGACCATTACAGCCGCAGCTACGTAGAACACACCCAGGGACAGGTGGAAGAAGCAGCTCGGGAGACCCTGGAACGGATGCGTAAACAGGCAGAGGAGATGGCCGCAGCTTCCGCAGGTTCCATCGTGCAACAAGCCCGGGAGGATACGGAGGGGGCTTTGGCGGATTTTCGCGCGAAAGCCGACAGCCTTTCCGCTCAGATCAAGACGCAATTCGAAGCGCAAGCGGCCAGCGCCGGCACAATATCCGAAGCCGTTTCCCAGCAGCTCTCTGCGGAGTTCCGGGCCGCTTTGAAACTGCAGTTACAGGATGAGCTCGGCGGCGCCAGGAAGGAATTGGTCGTGCAGATCGTATCTGCCCGCGAAGAACTGCGCCTTGAATCCCAAGCGCAGCAGCAGAAACTAGCCGAGGGCATCGCGGGCTTGAACGATGAGGCCCTTGAGGATTACAGGCGAAGACTCGAGACCGCCTCGAATGCCTGGCTGCTGACCACAGTTGCAAAGCTCAGCCAGCAATCGGATCAGCACGTTCAAAGGCTCACCAAAGCCGCGGAGGAGCGCCTGCGCGCTGCCTGCACCGAAGTTTTCTCTGGCGTAGGCGACGCTCTCCGCCGCGGGCTTCTGGATGTCGACTCTCCCCCTCCGCCTCCACGGAAAACCGGCGAATGACCTTACGCTCGCTCTCGCATTGCGAATCGCATTTAGGCATGACCTACCGGCGAGACTTCAACCTCTCAGGCAACCGAATCGGTATAATGGGCACGTATGGCCAATCATGCCTACGTGAGTTTCTGGACCCGCGAGCGCGCCGCCGAGACCACGCTCGATCGCTTCCAGCGCTTGCTCGAAACATTTCCTCTTTCCTCTGTTTGGCGTGAATTCACCGGTCTCGTCATTCGCGCCGTGAGCCCCTCGGAAGTTCCCTTAGCCGAGCACGACCTTCGCGGCACGCTGGCCGGCGCACCGGACGTAATTGCCCTGGCGCGCCAGCACGACAACGCAGACTGCTGCTATGAAGTGGAAGGCCACTGGGACCTGTGGCAGCGCAGCCTGGAAACGGGCGTGTGGCAAAAAGGCCCCGAGCGGGTGCTCCTGATTTGTAACGGCCGCGCGTACGATGAGGGCGTTGCCGATGACTCAGGCGATTTTCTCGCCGACAGCGGTTTCGAGCACTTGTTTACCGGGCATGCCGGCCTGCTGGGAGCGTACGGAGCCCGCAGCGCACCCTCTGACCCCGTGGAAGCGGAGTTCTTGGCCTGGATGACCCACGAGGAACACCTGCACGAGTACTATGAGAAAACGAGAACCAACATTCAGCTCTTGCTGAACTGGGTCGCGTCTGTGGAAAAAGCGCTGCCGCTGGGACGTCACTTCTTATGGTCGGAAGGAGAAGAGAATCTTGAGGCGCGGTTGGACGAAATTCTCGCAGTGCACTAGCCTGATGATGGCCGCTGTTCTGTCGGCGTCCGCCTTTCCGGCGCAACGCGACAATACGCCCAAACCCGTGAATGAGCTGACGCTCGCGGGACTTCGTCCCGGCCGCGATTCCCTCACGAACGCATTCAAGCACTATAAGCAAAAATTTCTGGTGAGCAAAACGAGCGCGGCGAGCAAAGAATGGCGCGACACCTGCACCGGCCGTTCCCTGGTCCTCGCAGTCGATTCTCAATCCGTGATTCAAGAGATCACCGTGTCCCTGCTCGTGCCTCGCGACGGAAATTGCGACAACCGCCGCTTTGAATTTCTGAATCTCGGCGACTGGATCACCGGTAAAGGTTTGCATCTGGGCGATTCGCGCAATCACGTGGTTGAACTTTACGGTGAACCAAGCTCCAGCGAACCCGTAGTGCGTGACGATGCGGATTTTGAACTGCTGCAGTTTGATTTTGAAGCCGTCGGGCCCGGGGTGCCTCAGGAAATGCAAGTTTATTGTGAACGCGACTCCGGCCGGGTGGCCGAAATTATCCTTTCCGCCACCAGCCGCACGGAAACGAAACGCGCCCAAAGTCAGTGACCCAGGGTGATAAGATTCGAGGTGTGTTTTTGATTTGCGCGATCCCTCTATGCTGTTGTAGCAATGCCAGTGGGCCCGGATCCGCCACCCTGGAGTACAAATGAGCGGCGCGCCGGGTGCAACGGTACTCGCTACGGAGCCGCCGAAACCTCCCGCCTCGAAACCCATTCCCGGTTGGAAGCACCTCAAGAAACTGATCCCTTACATCGCGCGGTCCAAAGGGCAAGTCGCCATCGGAATGGTGACTCTCGCCGCCATGGGTATTGTCGGCACGCTCCAGCCACTGGCCTTTGGCGTGATCATGGACTGCCTTTCCGGGAATGCTCAGCCGCTCGGGCGGCTGAGTCAGATGTCACCGCGCCTGGTGCATTTGTTGATTCCGGCGTATGCGCCATCGAGCGTGCGAACCCTGGTCATTTACTGTCTGGCAGCCGTGGTCATCGTGGCCCTCAAAGGTCTGTTCTCCTTCTGGACGCGCTGGATTCTCATCGGCCTTTCCCGCGACATCGAATTCGACCTTCGCAACGACCTGCTGGATCGGCTGCTGCTCATGGAGCCCGAGTTTTACGTGCGCAATCGCACTGGCGAATTGATGTCGCGCGCCACCAACGACCTGAACGCGGTGCGCATGGTTCTGGGACCGGGAATCATGTATAGCGCCACCACGCTCATCACCATGGTGCTGGCGGTGGTCTTGATGTTCCGCCTCTCGCCATCCCTCAGCCTGTGGGTGCTGATTCCCGTGCCCATAGTCGTCGTGGCCGTGCGCTATTTCGGCCGGACCATCCATTCGCTGTACGAAATCATTCAAGCCGCGCTGGCCACGCTCTCCGCCAAAGCTCAGGAGAATCTCGCCGGCGTGCGCGTCATTCGCGCCTATGCCCAGGAAGAGGCGGAGATGAGCGCCTTTGACGCGCCCAATCGCGAATACGTGACGCGCAATCTCAAGCTGATCGCCACCTGGAGTTTGTTTATGCCTGCGCTGACGGCTCTCATCGGCATGTCCTTCGTCCTAGTGATGTGGTTCGGAGGCCGGCAGGTCATTTTCAAGCAGATCTCCCTGGGCGAATTCGTGGCTTTTTACGCCTACATGATTCAGTTGATCTTCCCCATCGTCGCACTCGGCTTCGTCACAAACATTTTCCAGCGCGGCGCTGCTTCTATGGGACGGCTCAATTACATTCTGGACGCCAAGCCTTCCATCAACGACTCAGCCGTGTCCGCCCATACCAAAGAACACGAAGCATCCATGCGAGGGGAGATTGAATTTCGACATCTCGATTTCACCTATCCCACCGGGCGCGAGGCAGTTTCAGCCAAGGAAAATGGCAGACCGGCCGGCACGCCTGTGCTGCATGACATAAACCTGCGCGTCCCCGCCGGTTCGACTTTGGCCATTGTCGGCCCGACCGGAAGCGGCAAGAGCACCCTGGCAGCCCTGGTCGCCAGGCTCTGGGAAGCGCCCCGCGGCAGCCTCCTGATCGACGGCCGCCCCATTCAGGAATGGCCTCTCGCCAGCTTGCGCCGCTCGATCGGATTTGTGCCGCAGGACACGTATCTCTTCAGCGAACCGCTTCGCGAGAACATCGCTTTCGGGACGGAAGAGTGTGCTGATGAGGCTGTCTACAAGGCCGCCGAAACGGCCAGCATGGCCTCCGAGATCGCCGGCTTCCCCATGGGCTACGCCACGCTCGTGGGCGAAAGAGGAATCACGCTTTCCGGCGGCCAAAAGCAGCGAACGGCCCTGGCGCGCGCCCTGGTGCGCGATCCGCGGGTCCTTATCCTCGACGATGCTCTCTCCAGCGTAGACACCGATACCGAGGAACGCATCCTCGGAGCACTCAAGGAATTGATGAAGCAGCGGACCACCCTGCTGATCTCTCATCGCGTCTCCACGGTCCGCAATGCCGATCAGATTATTGTCCTGCGCGATGGCCGCATCGTGGAACGCGGCACACACGAAGAACTCCTGGCCCAGGGCGGCTATTACGAAGAGCTTTACCAGAAACAATTGCTCGAAGAAGAGCTCGAGCGCGCATGAGCGACTTTAGAGAAGAAGAAGCGCTTGGAAAAGTTTACGACTCGCACTTGGCGAGACGCCTCTTCCGGTATTTGCGCCCTTACCGCGGCTGGGTAGCCATTGCTGCTCTGCTCACTTTGCCGGTGGCGCCGCTTGCCGCGCTGGGCCCCAAGCTCTTCGAGATGGCCGTGGACCGTTATTTTGTTCCTGTTCTTCATGATCAGATCGCGACAGCCGTGGCCGTGCGCGGGCTCGGCTGGATCTCCCTGGCATATCTGGCCACGCTGGCTCTGGGCTTCGCTTTCATGTATTTCCAGGTGCGCGTGATGCAGAAGGTCGGCCAGGACACCATGTACGATCTGCGCAAGGAAATTTTCGAGCACCTGCAACGCCTGCCGATCAGCTTTTATGACCGCAGCCCCGTGGGCCGCCTGGTCACGCGCGTAACCACGGATGTGGACGCCTTGAATGACCTTTTTGCCACCGGAATTGCGGCCATGGTGAATGACGCACTTCTGCTGGTGCTCTTCATCTTCATCATGCTGGAGATGAATTGGAAACTGGCGCTGGCCACCTTCGCCGTGCTGCCGCTGCTTTTCCTCTGCACGTGGATTTTTCGAGATAAAGTTCGCGACGCCAACCGCCGCATACGCACGGCCATCGCGCGCATCAATGCATTTTTGCAGGAGCACATCAGCGGCATGAGCGTGGTCCAGTTGTTCAATCGCGAGCGCAAGGCGCGCGCTCAGTTTGCCGAACTCAATCGCATCCACATGGAAGCTTACAAGGACGCCATTCTGGCATTCGCCCTCTTCTATCCTATCGTCGAATTCCTCGGCGTGGTCGCGATCATCGTGGTCTTCTGGTACGGCGGCTTGCGCACGCTGGCCGGACTCGTCCCGGTGGGCGTGCTGATTGCGTTTATGCAATACGCCCAGCGATTCTTCCAGCCCATTCAGGATCTCAGCGAAAAATTCAATATCCTGCAATCCGCCATGGCCGCATCCGAGCGCATTTTCAAATTGCTCGACGAACCCGCTCCCGCCCTAGCCTCGGCCAGCCTGCCGCTCACCGTGATAAGGGGCGAAATCGAGTTCCGCAACGTATGGTTCGCCTATCATGGAGGCGCCCATCCCAAGGAAGACGATTGGGTGCTCCGCGATGTTTCCTTCCGCGTTCGCCCTGGGGAAACAATGGCTATTGTCGGCCACACCGGCGCGGGCAAAACCACCACAATTCAACTGCTCCTCCGCTTTTACGATATTCAGCGCGGCCAGATTCTTCTCGACGGTACGGACATTCGGGAAATCAGCGTGCAGGACTTGCGGCGCCAGTTTGGAATCGTGCTGCAGGATCCTTTCCTGTTCACAGGCACGCTGGAATCGAACGTTCGCTTGGGCACCGCGAGCGTGAGCCGCGAAGCGGCGGAATCCGCGCTCCGCGAAGTCGGCTTGGGCCCCTTTCTTGATTCCCTCCCGCGAGGACTCGACGCCATAGTGAGCGAGCGCGGCTCGACTTTTTCCGTCGGTCAGCGGCAGTTGGTGAGCTTCGCGCGCGCGCTGGCGCATAATCCGCGTTTCCTGATCCTCGACGAAGCCACCTCCAGCGTGGATACGCGCACCGAAATGATGATCCGCGAAGCGCTGGACCGCCTGCTTACCGGCCGCACCTCCATCGTCATCGCGCATCGCTTGAGTACCATCCAGAATGCCGATCGAATCCTCGTCTTCCACAAGGGACGCCTGCGCGAACAGGGCACGCATCAGGAATTGCTGGTGGAAAGAGGCATCTACTACCGTCTGTATCAGCTTCAGTACAAAGACCAGGAACTGCGCCTTCCTGTGGCTCCCGCCGGCTCTGCGGGCGCTCCGCTTCCCGCCGATGATTAAGGTGAATCTCGGCAAGCTCGCCTGAATGACTCGCATCCCTGTGTTGATCTCCGCTGGCGAAGCCTCCGGCGATATGTATGCCGGGCGGCTAGCGTTGGCACTGCGCCAGCGGGTCGACGTCGAGCTGTTTGGGATGGGTGGTCCCAGGATGCGTGAGGCCGGCGTCGATACAGTCGTTGACGCCGCGGATGTCGGCGTGCTTGGCGTCGTGGAAATCGTGCGTAAGCTGCCGGCGCTTCGTCGAGCGTGGAGACGCCTAATCTCCGAAATCGACCGGCGGAGTCCGGCGCTTGCGATCCTAACCGATTTCCCCGCATTTCACTTGCGCCTCTCTCGTATCCTCCGCCGCAAGCACGTGCGCAACGTCTATTTCGTTTGCCCTCAGTTCTGGGCCTGGCGGCCCTGGCGCGTGCGGCTGGTGAAACGACGCTTTGTCCGGGGCCTGTGCATTTTCCCATTCGAGGAGGATTTCTACAGAAAGGCCGGTGTGCAAACGGACTGGATCGGACACCCACTTGTGGATTCCGTCCGAGCTTCGCTCACGCGCGAATCCTTTGCGCTGCGGTATGGGCTAAATCCCAGCCTTCCCATCATCGCCGTGCTGCCGGGTAGCCGTCCGAGCGAATTGGCTCATCACATGCCACAGTTGATGGCGGCTGTCGCGCAAATGAATTCCGCGGGCCAACGGCAATTCGTATTCGCCGCTGCGCCAGGACTCACGCCGGCTCAGCTGAAAGCGCATATGGGCTCGCTTGCGCCCGCCATCCCCGTCCTAGAAAATGCGACATACGAGTTGCTTGGAGCCGCCGAGCTAGCCATCGTCTCCAGCGGCACGGCAACTGTCGAGGCCGCTCTACTCGGCGTTCCCATGGTGGTTGTTTACCGGGTGGCCCCCTTCACCGCATGGGTGGTGCGTCACCTGGTGCATACGCGCCTTTTCGCCATGGTCAACGTACTCGCGGGCAAAGAGATCGTCCCCGAACTGATCCAAAATGCTTTCACTCCCGAACGAGTGGTGCGCGAGACGGAAGGGCTCCTGACTTCAGCGGAGGCTCGCGAAACCATGCGCCGAGAGCTCGCCGCAGTCCGCGAGAAACTCGGCCCGCCCGGCGCCATAGAACGCGCTGCCGACATCATCGCGGAGATGATCCGAAACCAGGGCGTAAGAACTCTTCGCTAGAGCTATGGCAACTCGGGAAGCCATTTTTGCTATCCTAGATATATCGCTCCGGACACGAGAGTGCCGGGACGAGGCATAGAAAGATGACTCCAGACCGGGTTTTCGGATCCAATCTCCGCGGCCAGCTGAGTGCCCTCTTGGCTTGCCTGCTCCTTGCGGCGTGCGCCGCGTTCGGGCAAGTAGAGGCGCCGGTGCGGCCGCCTGCAGTAACGACGCAAGCGCCGCAGAAGACGGGATTCCGCGCTGTCTCTTACGAGGTTTTCGCCTCGCTTGCCCCGGAAAACCAGATGCTTACGGCGCGCGCAATCGTGGAACTTGAAGCGCAAACACCCTCGCGCACGGTCGAATGCGAACTGCACCCAAATCTGAGCCTTACCGACGTCCGCGACGCCTCCGGGAGAATTCTTCAAATTAACCGCGGCGGGCAGAATGGGCTGGATGTAGAGGCCTCCTTACCCGATGTGGTCCCCGCCGGCCAAAGAACGAAACTGACATTTGAATACCGCGGCGTTCTGGCCAATGAGGAGAACAGTCCCATTCCTGGTGTTCGGCTGGCGTCTATTGGAAAAGACGGCGTTTATCTTTTCCTGCCCGCTCGCTGGTTCCCCCTGACCGGCTACCCCTCGAACCGCTTTACCGGCGTCTTCCATATTGAAGTGCCACAAAATTTCGCGGTAGTTGGCACAGGAATCAGCGAGGCTCCCGCACTCGCAAGCGCAGCTTCGGCTGCGCCGGCGCCGATGCTCGGCAACCGAAATCCCGAAGGAGGTAATCGAAATACCGATACCGGAGCTCCCCGGCTAGCGCGTCGCAATGCGGATGGCAGCCGTCCGGATAGCACCCCTCCGGCGACGACACCAGCGGCAAGCGTTCCCACGAGTACGGCTCCCTCAGGTCCGCGAATCACGTACACTTTCCGCGTCGATCAGCCGGAGGCTGCAGGGACGTTTGTCGCGGGCGCCTTGCAGCTTTTCCCCATACAAGCCGAAGGCTTGAATATCTCCGTTTACCTGCCTCCCAGCGCCGCGAGTTCGGCGCAGGAATATGGCGGCGCGGTTGCGCGCATCGTAAATGTCCTTTCCGATCAGTTTGGTCCTCTGCCTAAGCCCAATTTGGCAATCGCACAAATTCCCGACGGCACGCTGCCCGCTTATGCCGCGCCCGGTCTGCTGCTCCTCAGCCAACGCCAATGGGGCCCGGCGGCTAACGCGCGACAACTGGCCAATCTCGTGGCCGCCCAATGGTGGGGGAATCAGGTCATGGCCGCATCTCCCTCCGACGTCTGGCTGACGGACGGCTTGGCGCGATATTCCGAAGCGCTGTACGTGGAGCAAACCGCCAGCCGAGACGGAATGAACAAGGCGCTCAACGATTTTGCCATCGGCGCCCTGATGTATGACGATAGCGCGCCGATTGCCGAGGCCGGGCGCCTGACCCCATTTACGCCGAACTATACTTCGGTGGTCGTGAACAAGGGCGCCATGGTCTTTCACATGCTTCGAGAGCAGATCGGGGATTCGGCTTTTTCCTCTCTCCTGCGCGATTACTACAAACAGTTCTCCGGCAAAGCAGCTTCTGTGGCCGATTTCGAGAAGATGGCGCAGGATCACGTCGCACAAGCGCCGGCCAAGCCCAGCAACTTTGCTCTAGGGAACGCAGCGCCTTCCGCCAGCACTTCCGCCTCCACGCCCTCCGAAGCGGAGCAGGCCACACCGGCCAAAGTGCAGTCGTTTTTCGCGCAGTGGATCAATTCCACGGGGATACCCGAATTCAACATTACGTATACCGTCCTTCGCACCAAGAGCGGCTTCCGGATTGACGGCAGGGTGAAACAGAACCTCGATTTTTTCCACATGCCGGTGGAGATTGAGGTACAAACCGAAGGCAATCCCGAATTCAAGACCGTTGAAGTCAGCGGCACCGATTCTCATTTCAGCACGGAAGTTTTCGGCCGGCCCAAACCGGGCGGCATCACGCTCGATCCTCACAACGCCATCCTGAAATCCAATGTGCAACTTCGGGTGCGCGCCATCATCGCTCGCGGCGAAGCGCTCGCGGAACAAGGGCGCTATTACGACGCGATCCAACAGTACCAGCAGGCGCTCGATCAGCAAAAAGACAATGCGCTGGCGGAATTTCGCATGGGCGAGGCCTTCTTTTATCAGAAGAACTACTCCGCCGCGGCAAACTCATTTCGAGACTCCCTCGACGGGAACATCGATCCCAGTTTCAAATGGGTCGAGGTGTGGGCTCACATTTATTTAGGCAAGGTTTACGATATTGCAGGTGATCGCGCGCGTGCCGTCAACGAGTACAGCAAAGCGCAACAAACCAATGATGACACCGGCGGCGCCCAAAACGAAGCCAAGAAGTACTTGGCCCAACCCTACAAAGAAGGCGCCTAAATCCCGATCTAGCTCTGCATTCTCCGCGGGCCTAGAGTCCCGCCAAGCCTGTAAGATGCGGCTGCGCAACGCCTTTGTGCTGGATAAAGACGTGAAATGTTTCGCCCATTCCTTCCGGGTGGATCAAGGATTTCAGCAATAGACGAGCTCGGATGCGCTCAACTTCGTTCGCGCCATCGTCGCAAAGATCCGCGAACTCGTTGCCGCGGCCGAGCGCAACCAGAAAGGCCATCTGCGAAGCGCATCCTGTGCGCGTGAGCCCGGCGTGGCGGCCCCACATATCGAGTGCGGTAAAGTTCACGTGCGCGGTCAAATCCTGCTCTCCCGGACACTCAAAAAAGTCTTCCGTGGCGCGATGCACCGAATAGGCCAAAAGAGTCCCGCGCATGTGGCGCGCATTGTAAAGCTCGGCAGCTTCGTGGCCGTAATCCACCGTCAGCACAAAACCGCGCCCAAGCCGCCGGCCCGCTTCTTTAATCCATTCGCACGCGTCGAGATTTACCTCGGCCTGCTGGCCTTCCTGGAGCCTAATCTGCTGCTCCTGAAAATATTTTTCGATCTCGGCGGAGGTAAGCGGGCCGCGTACTTCGGTGAAGCTTTCGCCATTAAAGCCGACGTAGATTTCACGCAGGGCACCTTGCTCCAAGAGAACACGATGCACGGGAAATGCATCGAGCAGTTCATTTGAGAAGATGCATCCGGCGGGAATATCGCACGGCAATGCGCCGCAGGACATGGCCGCACCCTTTTCTAGATGAGTTCGCAGCATTTCGCGGTGCCGTTCGCGCCGCGCCTCGGATTGCTCCACAGCGACGTAACGGACCGAGCTATAAAATTGGGGCAGTTCTCGCGCCGCGAAATCGAGTATTTGCCCGGCCAATCGCCCTGTGCCCGCACCGGCTTCCACTGCGTAGAATTCCTGGGGGTGGCCGAGCGCATCCCACATCTCCGCGAGTTGCCGGGCCAATAACCGGCCAAAAATAGGGTGAACGTCCACGCTGGTGTAGAAATCGGCGAAGCGCCGGCCTTCCCTCTTGCCGTAATAGCCAAACTGCGGATGGTAGAGGCACTCGCGCATGTACTGGGCGAAAGAGATCGGCCCCGTTGCGCGAATGCGTTCAGCGAGCGCTTGAGCAAGAGGTGTCACCAAGGCGGCTTTCACGCGTTTTTCCGCTGCGGACGCTTTCAAGAATCCCTCATCTGCGGATTGCGAATAAACATTTCGATGACGTAATCGTGCAGGCAATCATAAAGCTGGCGCTGAAACGACCAGGGAAATTGCGAATGCTCGATCTCTCGCGGCTGAAGCAAAAATTGATAGGTGTGCACCTCAATGCCCGCGGGCTTGAAACGAATCGCGACTTCGATTCCGCCGGAAGCAGAGCGCGCGTCGAAATCAAAGAGCGGATGCTCGTAACGACCCAATTCCCTTTTCACCTTCTCCAGGAGTTCTTCGGCGGAAACCGGCTGGGCGCGGAACGAAGAGGGAGTCTTGCCACTCACTACGAAGCTCCCGAGCGGCTGCCAGCTTCTAGATCGCCTCGTTCTTCCATTTCGCGCAGGGCCTTTTCAAACGTGGAGAGCGATGTCTTATCAAAGAGCACGAAGTAGATTTTTTCCAATGAAGTAGGGCGCTTCAGGTGTTCCGCGGCTTCGTGCAACATGATGGCTGCGCATTCGGAAAGGGGAAAACCGCCGATGCCGGTGCCGATGGCTGGAAACGCAATGGTATGAAGTCCCTTCTCGGCGGCGATGCGCAAGGAATGCGCCGTGGAAGCGCGCAAGGCATGGCCGGTGGTCAAGCCGCCAAGCTGCATGCTCGCGGCATGAATGATGTGCCGCGCCTTCAGCTTTCCCGCCGAGGTGATG
>Ga0209160_1000176_pt1 | contig 47930 bp, 50 predicted proteins | sample GraSoiAngelo_153_FD_186167 | JGI IMG/M metagenome (GOLD analysis project Ga0209160, IMG submission 186167) | Grasslands soil microbial communities from the Angelo Coastal Reserve, California, USA - 14_1009_12_40cm (SPAdes) (version 2) | ecosystem: Environmental > Terrestrial > Soil > Grasslands ...
CGGCGCCGAACTGTACGAGGACGCGGCGTTCCCGGTCCCACCATCGAAAGCTGGGGATCTCCGAGTTGTCGCCGTAGAGGATGCCGGCCTGGGCAAACGGCGTGGTCGAGGGCACGCCACACCGATAGCGATGGACAACGTATCCCTCGGCGTCGATAAGTTGCTGCACGAACGGCATGTCGCCCTCGCGCAGACCTCGCTCGAGCGAATCGGCGCCGACCCCGTCGACATGCAGGATGACGAGCTTGCGGCCCATCTAGATTTCTGCGAACACCGGCAGGTGGTCGGACGCGCGGACGCTTCGTGTCCAGGCGCGATGCTTGGCGGGCGCCGCGCCGGCGGCGTAGATGGCGTCGAGCTTTTGCGCGGTCCAGTGCGTGCGCCGCAGCCCGTGAGTGAGCTCGATCAGGCCCGCCTCGTGGGCCGCGGCCCGGATTCGGCGCCACAGCTGGAGGCGCGGCGGTCCGAACGTGTTGAGGTCTCCGGCGATGAGCGTCAATGGAACCGCCGGCCGTCCCCCCATGTCTGTGATGATCGCGCGGAACTGCTCGAGCTTGTGGGTGAAGCCGAGCACGTCGAGGTGCATCACGTAAACGCGAAGGTTCGCGGATTCGGCGCGGATCGCGATTCTCTTCTGTGGCGGAATCGCTCGCAGCAGCGTGCGCTCCGCTCGGGTCATGTGCGGAATGGACAGGTCGCTCAGCGAGACGACCTGAAGGCGGTCATGCTGAAACAGCTCCCGCCTCCAGATCAACGCGTTGGCCTGCTCCCGACCGCGGAAGAGCTGCGCGGTCGCCTGGAAGTACGAGTAGTGGTCGCCAAGCGCCTCCGCGATCAGCTCGGCGTCGGGCCGGCCATCGTGCACCGAAGCCTCCTGGAGAGCAAAGAGGTCCAGGCCGCGAAAGTCAGGAAGGGTGTGCACGGCCTCCAACACTTTGCCGAGGCGAATGCCAAACAGGATGTTCCAGGTGCATATCCGCACGTCTGGATCAGAAAAGGTCGAGGCCCCGGCCATACCCGATGCCGAGGCCTCGAACTGGTGCGCCTTTTCCTATGGCTTGATGTTCTGGTTCACGTGGAAAAGGTTTTCGGGGTCATATCTCTTCTTGACGTCGACCAGCCGGTCGTAGTTGCCCTTGTAGTTGGCTTTGATCCGACCCTGGTCGTCCTCAGCCATGAAATTGATGTAGCCGCCGGACTCGGACAGGGGCGCGGTCGCGTCGTAGTAGTCGCGCACCCACTTGATGTTGGCCGCGTTCTGGGCCGGGTCGGGCCACATGCCGGCGATCACGGTGGCGAACTTGGCGTCACGGTAGGCGAAGGCAGTGTCGTCGGACGCGACCCGGTTGCATGCGCCGTTGATCGGGTAGATGTGCATCGTCGAAGTCATGGCCGGAACATTGGCTCCGTGCTCGATGTGTGCCTCGATCGCTTTGTCGGAAAGCTCTTTGACGAAGTTTGCCTTCCAGTAATGCTGCAGGCCTGTCGGGTAGAGGCCATCGAAGGCAGCATTCAGCGCCGGATATGGCATCGGTCCGACATGTTCCGCGAACACAGGTGCGACGTCGTGGAGGGGCTTGAGAGCCTTTTCTCCCTTGTCCACCCCACCCGCCCAACAGGCGACGACGAGAGCAAAAGTGTCGCCATGGCGATTTTCCGGGATGAAGGGCAGCGGCGGCGCGATCTGGAATGCCGGGAACATGCCCATCTCCTCCGGCGCGTTGTCGATGTAATCGCGGTACCAATGCAGGATGTCGCTCGCGTATTTGAGCTCAAAGAACATCGGGCCGCCATAGATGTCCTTGACCGGGTGCAACCGGAACTCAAATGACGTCACGACGCCGAAGTTGCCGCCACCGCCTCTGATAGCCCAGAACAGGTCTTGGTTCTCTTTGGCGCTGGCGACAAGAAACTTCCCGTCGGCTGTGACAACGTCCGCGGACTCCAAGTTGTCGAGTGACAGTCCGAACCCGCGCGCGAGGTATCCGATGCCGCCGCCCAACGTCAGACCGCCAACTCCCGTGGTCGAGATGATGCCCCCGGTGGTGGCCAGGCCGAATGCATTCGTGGCCGCGTTGAAGTCGCCCCACGTGGCACCACCTTCGGCTCGGGCGGTTCGCGTCTCCGGGTTCACGCGCACGCCGCGCATGCGGGAGAGGTCGATCACGACGCCTTTGTCGACTGTCCCGAAGCCCGGCACGCTGTGTGCGCCCCCGCGAATCGCAAGGTCGAGCTCTCCCTCCCGCGCGAAATTGACCGCCGCGATGACGTCACCGGCATTCACCGGGCGGACGATGACAGTGGGGCGCTTGTCGATCATTCCATTTCGGACCTTGCGCGCCTCTTCATACCGTGCGTCATCCGGCGTGATGACATCGCCGCGAACCTGCTGACGCAGGGTGTCGAGAGTCAGGGTGATCATGGCGGTGCTCCCTTCCGATGCAATGGCCGCCACCCACCAGGCGGCCCCTTCCGGTGCGGCCACAGTCTAGGCTCACCCCGGCGATTTGCAAGTCGGGCATTTCGACCGTCGAGACGAGGCTATTCTGCCGGCCATGGGAACCGGCGCCCGAAGGCCTAGTCCGTTTCTCCAGCTGGACTACCTCTATACGCCAAGCAACGACGTCGCGGCCGACGCCCGCACGTTCACGGATGCCCTGGGCGGTAGGCTCGCGTTTGCCGTCGAGGGGATGGGCGCGCGTGTGGCCATGATCGAGCTCACCGATGGTCCGCCCCACATCCTGCTGACCGATCACCTCGAAGGCGATCGCCCGATCTACATCTATCGTGTCGACAACCTGCGCCGGGCGGCCGCGGCGCTCAAAAAGGGCGGGCTCAAGGGAGAGCGGCGGCTCGAGATTCCGATGGGCCCTTGCTCTTCCTTTACTACCCCGGCAGGTCACCGGATCGCGCTCTACGAGGCGTCGCGGCCAGAAGTCCTCAAGCACTTCCTGGGCCGCAAAGATTTCTAAGGCCGGGCACCTCCGCTTAGAATCCGCGCCAACGTGCTCGGCAAAGCCCTGGCCGGCGTTCTCGGCGTGATCGTCGCGCTCGGTTCTTACGCGCTCATCGGCCTGGTGTCACCGGCGCCGGCAAGACTGGAGCGAGCCGCGCCGATGCTGCCGAGCGCGGTGAGCGTTCCGGCGGGGCAGATCCAGATCGTCGACCCGACACCGGTCAGGCTGGTCATCTCCGCCATCGACGTCGACGCGAGGATCGAAGCCCGCGGCCTGGATGCAAACCGGGCCCTCGCCACTCCGAAGGACTTTCACGACGTCGCTTGGTACAAGCTGGGTCCCAAACCAGGCGACCCCGGCAACGCCGTCATGAACGGCCACGTCAACTGGTGGACGGGTGATGCGGTGTTCACCCACCTGTCGCGCTTGCGCACGGGTGACGTGATTCGGGTTGTGCGAGCAGACGGTGGAGTCGTCGTGTTCAAGGTCACCGGTAAGGAGACCGTTGAGGCAAATGCGCGGGTGGCCTCGTTGTTCGCTCCGAGCACGCAGGCGACGCTGACTCTGATCACCTGCACGGGCATCTGGAATCCGCTGACACAGAGTGACACGCAGAGACTCCTGGTGAGCGCCACCCTTGCTTAGGCGTGCTATCGCGACGTCCGCGCTCATCTTCCTGTTCCTTGCATGGGGCACCGGTGAGGCATCCGCCGCGGGCAGCCAGAACCTGTGGCCGAACGGCGCGGCGGGGAGTCGCGCCAACACCGAGTGGCGCACGAGCTCCTACGGAGGCGGCCTTCTGCTGCGCCGCACACTGCTCAAGGCATTCCTCAACGCCGGCGAGGTGCTCGACCTCGGTTCCAGCGCGATCGGGCAGGGGTCGAGCGACATCATCGTCTGGAACCCGGGCCTCGTGACCGGTCCGATCGGCACCGAGAACGTTTCCGCAGCGCCGAGCTTCAGCTGTAACGTTCAGCGCACCGGCGTCCAGGGCCAGATCACCTCGCGAGCGCAGGAGCTGGCTGGACCCGACACGATCCCGGCCGGCGGCGTGGCCGGTGGATATTTTCCATGCCACTACACGGCGCCCTCGACCGGGATCTACAACATCGCATTCACTGGTCCGGCCGGCTTCGCCCTTGTGCCTGACGCCGACGGCACGGTGGCCGCCGACGTCGCCCTGACGAACGGGAACGATTTCAGCGCCGCGCAGGGCACATCTGTCGCCGCATGGGATGCGACGGTGCGGTCGAGCCTTGTCTCGACCTTGAGCATCACCGGCCGGGTCTTCACCTACTACCTCGCGCTGTTCACGGGCGGCAACGGCCTGCCTGTCTTCCCGACCGTCTATGTGGTGACCGGGGACGGCTACCGCTACCGGGTCGACCTGAGAGGAATGGACCCGAACGGTTGGGTCTCGTACGGCAACCAGCGGGGCTTCCTCGATTCCGACGGCGCGACTCCGCTCTATCACGACGCGGTGGCGTCCAACGCCGGCAGCCCCGGGCAGCTCACCAACATCCAGGGCGGCGTCACGTTCGACCTGCCGAGCTTCCCGCTGTTCTTCGAGCCTCCGGCCACCGCCGCCATCGCGGCGCTGGGAATACCGCTGGCGCCGACAGCGCCCGTGATGACCGGGCTTGCCTTCGTCGGCAACCTGGGCGGCAACACCAGCCTCGTCAACAACGGCGGCACCTTCACGTACGCGAGCAACGTGGCCGGCGTCTACGAGATCGTGATCAGCCGCGACGGAGTGAACTTTGATCCCACGCTGCCGGCCAACCGGGTGCTTCGCGGCGTCCGGGCGGCCGGTGCGCAGACCGTGACGTGGGACGGCAAGGACAACTCAGGCGTGTTCTTCCCGGTGGGCACGTACCAGGTCCATGCCCGGTTCCACGGAGGCGAATATCACTTCCCGATGGTCGACGTCGAGAACGACACGCAGGGCGGACCGACCATCACCCTGCTCAATCCGCCTGGGGGCACGTGTCCGGCGCTCACCGGCGGATGCACGTCGGGCTTCTATGACGACCGCGCCTACATGACCCTCAACGGGACCGTGGTCGACCTTGGAAACACGGTCGGCAATGTTCTCTGCGGCAACAACCCTCCAGCGACCGCGTCGTCGGATCCCATCAACGGTTTCAGCACGGCGACCAACCAGCGAGCTTTCGGCACCGCGGCAGGCGGCAACACCAACGTTCCGTGCACGGGCGCGTTTGGCGACGCCAAGGGGCTCGACTCGTGGACGTTCTTCCCAAGCAGCTCCGTGCTCGCTCCGCTCAACATCGTCGCCGCGGCCGCTGACGTCGGCTTGACCAAGTCGGTCAGCGACCCGACTCCCGCGGTCGGCACGAACGTGACGTTCACGGTCACGGCCCACAACGCCGGGCCGAACCCGACCGCGTCGCTGCAGGTCACGGACGTGGTGCCTGCAAGCCTCACCTTCGTCTCGGCGAACCCGAGCCAGGGGACGTACAGCTCCGGTACAGGCGTCTGGAACGTTGGCGCGCTGGCGGTGGGGTCTTCAGCCACGCTGCAGCTCGTCGTAACTGTCACCGGCACCACCCCGGTCGTGAACATCGCGACACGTACGGCCAGCTCACCCGTGGATCCAAATCCAGCGAATGACTCGGCGTCGTCCACGGTTACAGGAAGCACCGTGCCGGGATTGCCCAACAATGGCGTGCCGCCCATCGCAGCCATATGGCCGGGTGCTGTCATGGTGATCCTGCTGGTGCTGGTGGCGGTCACGGTTCGCCTGCGGATCTCTCGACACCGAGCTTGAGCACCAAGCGCTGGATCCTCGCGGCCGCGGTCCTCGGCTCGGGGATCGTATTTCTCGACTCGACGGTGGTCAACGTCGCGCTGCCGAGAATCGGCCGCGACCTGCCACGCACGTTCCTCGGGGTCCTCGAGGGGCAGTCGTACGTCTACAACGCTTACCTTCTGACGCTCAGCGCGCTGCTCATCCTGGCCGGTGCCGTGACCGATTTCTACGGCCGCAAGCGGACGTTCCTGCTCGGGCTGCTCGGCTTCGGCCTCACCTCCGCGCTCTGTGGCTTCGCTCCCAGCATGGAGCTGCTCGTTCTCTTCCGGGTGCTCCAGGGCGCGGCCGGCGCCCTGCTCGTTCCCGGTTCGCTCGCGCTGATCACCGCCAACTTCGAGGGCGAGGAGCAGGGACGCGCCTTTGGAACATGGGCCGGCGCCTCCGGCGCGACGACGATCCTCGGACCACTCCTCGGCGGTCTGCTCGTCGACACGATCTCGTGGCGGGCCGCGTTCTTCATCAACATCCCTCTGGTGGCGCTGGCGGCGTGGGCGACGTGGAAGCACGTACCGGAGAGCCGGAACGAAAACGCGACGCGCCATTTCGATTGGATCGGCGCCGCGATCGTCGGCCTCGCAGTGGGTGGTCTCGCGTTCGGCACGATTTACGGCCAGCAGCGAGCCTGGCGCGACCCGATTGGTTTTATTGCCCTCGGGATCGGGGTCGTGGCGACCGTCGGGCTTCCGATCTGGATGAGCCGTGCGAAGCATCCGCTCATTCCGCTCGAGCTGTTCGGCTCGCGCAATTTCACGGTGGTCAACATCTCGACCCTGCTGATCTACGGCGCCCTCTACGTCACGTTTTATTACGTCGGTCTTTTCCAGCAGGGAACCCTGGGCTACGCCGCGGCGGCGGCCGGCGCAGCGGGGATTCCGGGCTCGCTTTTCCTGATCTTCCTATCGCGCCGTTTCGGAAGCCTGGCGTCCAGGTACGGCCCGCGCATTTTCATGGCCGCCGGGCCGGTGATCATGGCCCTCGGCGTGCTGTGGTTTGCGCGGGTGCCCGCGAGCAGCACGCCGTGGAAGCTTCAGCCGAACAACCCGGGCACGTACTGGCCGCCCCTGGCTTACTTCACGGACTTCCTGCCCGGCTCGATCATCTTCGGCATCGGGATCTGCATCCTCGTTGCGCCTCTGACGACGGCTCTGATGACGTCGGTTCCGGTGCGGCACTCTGGCCTCGGGTCGGCGATCAACAACGCGATCTCCCGCGTCGGTCCGCAGCTTGCCGGCGCGCTGATCTTCGTCTTCCTGACTGCGACCTTCTACAGCTCGTTGGCCGGCCGGCTGAGCGGCGTCGATGTTACTTCCGAATCTTTCCGCAACCAGGTCAGCCCGTTGAACACGCCGCTCGACCCGAACCTGGTCGCCGCGGTGCGCGACGCTTCGACCTCGTCATTCCACCTGGCGATGCTGATCGGCGCTGGATTGCTGCTGGCGGGAGCGATCGTCAACGCGGTCGGCATCCGCAACGCGAAGGCGCAGCAGCCGTCGGAGGCGGCGAAAGAACCGGTCGCGGCGCAGCTCTAGGATGAGTTCATGGCTTCGCTGATCGACCGGGATCAGCTGCAGAAGCTCGTTGCGCAAGGAGCGCAGCTCGTCGAGGTGCTTCCGGCCGACGAATACAGGGAGGACCACCTACCCGGCGCAAAGAGCATTCCGCTTCGCCGGCTCAACCGGGAAACGGCGGGCGCACTCGATGCGAAGCGTCCGGTGATCGTCTACTGCTGGGACATGGCTTGAGACATGGCGCCCAGGGCCGCGGCGCGGCTCGAGACCCTCGGATTCCGCCAAGTCCACGAGTACAAGGCGGGCAAGCTCGACTGGATGGCGGCCGGCCTTCCGACTGAGGGCACGAACTCGCTCCACCCGCGCGCAGGGGACGCGTCGCGTAAAGACGTGCCGGTCTGCAGCTTGACCGAGCGCCTCGGCGACGTACGCGATCGGGTCAAGGCCGCCGGTTCCGATGCAGCGTTGGTCGTGGACGGCGAACGCGTCGTGCTTGGCCTGCTGCGCTCGAAGGAGCTGGCCAAAGATGGGGACCAATTGATCGAACAGGTGATGCGATCGGGTCCCAGCACGTTTCGGCCCTACGTCTCGCTGCACGAGATGGCGCATTTCATGGAAGAGCACGACCTGGAAAGCTCCCCGGTGACAACGTCTGACGGAAAGCTTGTCGGCTTGCTCTACAGGGCTGACGCGGTCCGCCTGGGGACGCAGCAGAAATGATCGCGCTGGAAGCGAAGTGCGAGAAATGCGGCAAAGAGATCGAGGTGTGCGACATGTGCGAGGACCCCGCCTGCCAGCACGTCGTCTGCCACGACTGCCTCGCTGTCGCCCTCGAAGAGCGCAGACCTCAGCCTCACGATTTCGGGGCCTAGCCGTCGACCCTAATCGTCAGGAGCTCGCGCGGTGGATCCAGGGGGCCGAAGAACTCGTCGATCCAGCGCGGGTGATCGGGAGCATGCATCGCAGGGGCGGTCATCCGCCGCCAGCCGTGCGCCTCGAACCAGCCCGGGCTCTCCGGGTTGATCAAGGCGATCAGGCCCCCGGGCGCGGTCACGCGGCGGAGTTCGCTCAGCACCACCGGGTCCGGGCCGAAAGCCGCGCATGACGTCGTCAGCTGCGACCAGTGGTCTTTGACCGGCAGCGCCTCGGCCCAGCCCGCCACCGGCTGGACTTGCGGCATGCGTCGCGAGAGCAGCGCGAGCAGACCTGTCGATGGCTCGATCGCGGTCACATGCCGGCATCGAGCGACGAGGTGGCCCGTCAGGCGTCCACTTCCTGCCCCGACATCAAGCGCGGTGTCGAGGTTATGAGGCAGCGCATCGACCACGGCGGGATTGATCGGCTCAAATCGCGCCAGCTCGTCCCACTTCTCGGGCTCGAGGTGGTACACGAGCGTCCAGAACAATGCGCGTAGAAGGCGGTCGCGTGGCTCGCCTGACGGAATCCCGGCCATGGCGTGGGCGCGCACCCACTCCGGCAGGCGGCCGATGTCATCGAAGCTGAAGTGAAGCCAGCCCGGCGGAGCCGTCGCAACGGCCTCTTCGTAATCCAAAAGACCCGCAGATCAGACTAAGACGCGGCCGTGAGAATCGCCGTCGTCTCCTCGCCGGTCACGCCCCTTCATCGGGCGCAGCTGGGCGGCGCCCAGGCATTCATCTGCGACCTTGCCCTGGGGCTTGATCAACGCGGTCACGACGTGGTGCTGTACTGCGCCGAAGGTTCCGAGCTGGAGGGGGTTCGGTTGGCCACGGTCCCTGTGCCAGGCGACGCGACCGCGGCCCTTGTCATGCCAGGCGGCGAGGAGCCGCGCCAGGCGCCGGGTGTCGAAGCCGCGCTCTCGGCGATGTTCGAGTCGATCAGGGCGGCGGGGTTCGACGTCGTCAGCCAGCACGCGTTCGACGCGCCGGCGTTTCGGCTGGCCAGCGACCTCCCCGTGCTCCACACCCTGCACCTACCGCCCATCGTCAGGTTGGTCGTCCAGGCTGCGGCCGCGACGCCTCCGGCCCGGCTGGCCACTGTGTCGCACGCCTGCCTTGCTGCGTGGCACGACGCCGGCGTCGAGGTGGGGCAGCTCCTGCCCAATGGAGTCGCGCCTGGTCCCGTGCCGACCACACCGGTGGATCGGGTGGCCATCGTCGCCGGCCGCATCTCGCCTGAAAAAGGAATCGAGCATGCGATCGCCGCCGCGGGGCAGGCCGGCATGCCGGTGAAAGTGGCAGGCGCGCACTACGATCCGGCTTATGAGGTCGACCTCAGTGGGGCCGAGGTGCTGGGACCGCTGCCGCGCGACGATCTTCGCCGGCTGATGGGACGCAGCGGGGTCACGATCTGCGCGGTTCGATGGGAAGAGCCTTTTGGGATGGTCGCCGCAGAGGCGCAGATGGCGGGTTGCCCGGTCGCCGCCTACAGGCGAGGCGCAATGCCTGAGGTCGTCGAGGACGGGGTCAGCGGCTTCCTTGCGGAACCGGACGACGTTGGTTCGCTCGCGCGTGCCATCGCCGGCTGCATCGAGCTCGACCGTGCCGCCGTCCGCGCCAGCGCGGGGCGGCGACTCGGGCTTGGTGTCTCGCTCGATGGTTACGAGGCTGCGCTGGAGCGCGCGTCGCGTTGAGCTTGAGGGCGGTCGTCACCGGCGGGTCGGGTGGCATCGGCTCCGAAGTCGTCAGTGAGCTGCGCACCAGGCGATGGGACGTGATCTCGCTCAGCCGGCGGGAGGGCTGTGACATCTCAGATGAGGACCAGGTTGTGAAGGCCTTCAGCAGCTTGAAGTCGCTGGATGCGCTGGTCCACTGCGCGGCGGTGCTGATCAAGCGTCGTTTCACCGACATGAGCGCCGTGGAGTGGGACGTTCAGGTCGCCTCCGGACTGCGGGGTGCATTCCTCTGCTCCCGCGAGGCGTTCAGGCTGATGCAGGATCGCGGTGGATCGATCGTGTTCGTGTCCAGCCTCTCTGGCGTGGCCGGCGCAGAGAAGTTTCCTGGGATGGCAGCCTACGTGGCGGCCAAGTCGGGCCTGGCGGGCCTCACCGAGGCGCTGGCAGCCGAAGGCCGCGAGGCACACATCCGCGTCAACGCCATCAGCCCGGGCGCGGTCGACACGCCCATGCTGCGTATCGCCGGCGTCGAGGGACCTGTGCTGCAGCCCGCGGACGTCGCTCGCATCATCGTTTGGCTCGCCTCCGCCGAATCCGCTCCACTCAGCGGTGCTAACTTGCGAATGGACCCATGACCCCCAGCCTGCGGATCACGCGCCGCGCCACGTTCGCCGCCGCCCACATCCTGTGTCGCGACGACTGGAGCGATGAGAAGAATCGCGATGTCTTCGGGGCATGCGCGACCGATCACGGACACAACTACGTGATCGAGGTCACCGTCGGCGGCGCACTCGACGCGGAGACGGGCATGGTGGTCAACCTCAAGCATGTGGATGCCGTCCTGCGTCGGGAGTTCGTCGACGCGGTCGATCATCGCCACCTGAACAGAGATGTCGACTTTCTCCACGGCGTCATCCCGACGGCGGAAAACGTCGCGCTGGCGGCGTTTCACCGCCTGGAGCCGCACTTCAAACCCGCACGCCTGTTGAAGGTGAGGGTGATCGAAACCGAGAACAACGCCGCGGAGGTAAACGCCGACTAAGCGGCTAATTAAGGCGGTACGCCAGCTTTACCTCGACCGCCCCGCCGCGCTCTCGCACCACCAGCAGCGGCTGGTCGAAAGTCGCCGGGCCGCCCAGCACCTTCCCGTCCTCGAACTGGAAACGCGATGAGTGCCAGGGGCAGGTGACCACGCCGTCCTTCACCTTCCCCTCGTGCAGCGGCCCACCCGCGTGTGAGCAAACCGCGCCGATGGCGTGCAGCAATCCCTCGCGTCGCAGGATCACCACCGGCAGCCCGTTTGCCTCCACCCGCTTCATCTCCCCTTCGGGAAAGTCGTTTCGCGATCCGACCTTCACGTAGTCCATCGGTCCGTCGTAGAACGCGTTGTGATTGACCGCGGTGCCGATCCCGAAAGTCAGATGTCCGCCGACATAGGCGCCGAAGACAACGATCAACCACGCCACGGTCGACAACACAACGGCGGGCGGTCTCAGGTCGGGCGAGCTGAGCCGCATGACGAGGGAGATGACGTCGAGCACGATCACGCCCGTCATGGTCAGGCCGTGCACCACTGCGGTCCGCCGCTCGTGGCCCGAGGTCTCATGGAAATCCGTGTAGCCCGTCAGAGCTGCGAGGACGGCGCCCGCCAGGCCTCCGGCCAGCGCCAGGTCGCCCGCGATCGGAGGCACCCGGCCGCTCGCGATGAACAGCCAGTCGGCGAGCACCCCTAGGGTCCAGGCGCCGACCGGCACGTCGGTCAGCGCGGGATGCAGGGGATGCCCGAGGACCTTGGTCCCATGCATCACGTCCTTGATCGCCCGACCGGGAGACCCAAGTGCCTCGTAGAACCCGCCGACCGCCCTCTGCACGACACCGGCGACCGGGTCCAGCCAAGCCTGGGCGCGGATCAGCCGATCAAGCGTCCGCTCCTGCGTGCGGCTTCGCTGGATGAGCCTACGGATGCGACGGCGGTCGATCTCCACGTTTCGTCCTCGGCTGCGCCTCAATCCGGAAACGCATGTGGGTAAGGTTTTCAACATGCCCGGGAAAGAAATGGGCGTCGTGGGGTTGGGCACGATGGGTATGAACCTGGCGCGCAACCTCGCCTCCCACGGCGTTCGGGTCGGCGTCTATAACCGCACGCGCCGCCGCACCGAAGAGTTCATGGCGAACTTCGGCATGGAGGGCGACTTCGCCGCGACAGCGACGCTCCAGGAGCTGGCCTCGGTCCTGAAACCCCCGCGTGCGGTGCTCGTGATGGTGAACGCCGGCCCGCCTGTGGACGAGACCATCGACGCGCTGACCAAAGTCCTGGACAAGGGCGACACGATCATCGACGGCGGCAACTCCTTCTTTCAGGACACGCAGCGTCGCGCCGCCGCGGTTGAAAAGATCGGACTCGGCTATATCGGGTCCGGGGTGTCAGGTGGGGAGGAGGGCGCCCTCCACGGCCCAAGCCTCATGCCCGGGGGAACTCGGGAGTCCTACACCCACGTGGAGGAGATGCTGACCGCCATCGCGGCCAAGGTCGATGGCGTGCCTTGCTGCACGTACATCGGGCCTGATGGGGCGGGCCACTTCGTGAAGATGGTCCACAACGGCATCGAATACGCCGACATCCAGCTGATCGCGGAGTCGTACGACCTGATGCGGAGCGCGCTCGGCCTCTCGGCCGGCGAGCTCGCTTCGATATTCAAAGACTGGAATGACGGGCGCCTGCAGTCCTACCTGATCGAGATCACTTCCGACGTGCTGGCCAAGCCCGATGACGGCGCCAAGCGAGCTTTGGTGGATGCCATCGAAGACGAGGCCGAGCAGAAAGGCACCGGGCGGTGGACCAGCCAGTCGGCGCTCGAGCTCGGCGTCCCGCTCACCGGCATCACCGAGGCGGTCTTCGCCCGCATGCTGTCGAGCCAGAAGGCAAAGCGGGTCAAAGCATCGGGCCTGCTGGCCGGTCCCGCTGTCCCCGGAAAGGCGCCGAGCGCCCTGGTCGAGGACGTCCAGGAGGCGCTTTACGCCTCGAAGATCGTCGCGTACGCGCAGGGCTTCGAGCACCTCGCCGCGGGGTCGAGTGAATACGGCTGGAACCTCGACCTCGGAGCGCTCGCGACCATCTGGCGGGGCGGGTGCATCATCCGCGCAAAGTTCCTCGACCGCATCAAGGACGCCTACGAGGAGTCTTCGGACCTGCCCAGCCTCATGCTTGCGCCTTTCTTCAGAGATGCGCTGGCTGATGCCCAGCCGGCGTGGCGTCGGGTGGTCAAGACCGCGGTCGACCAGGGCATCCCGATTCCAGCTTTTGCGTCCTCGCTCGCCTACTACGATGGCTACCGGCGGGCCCGCGGGCCCGCCAACCTGATCCAGGGCCTACGCGACTATTTCGGCGCGCACACCTATCACCGCGTCGACCGCGCGGGCGCCTATCACACGCGTTGGGCGCAGGACGGGAGCGAGGTCCGGACCGATCAGGGAGGCGCGGGCTCGCGACCGTAAACCGTCGCGACGAGGAAGTAAAGGCCGAAGGCCACTCCGAGCCAGACGATGAGCGCGACGACAAGGCTGGGCACGGTGCCCCAACTCGTCACCGCCAGCGAGACCACCACCGCGAATGCGACCATCGCGATCGCTCCGAGGACGGCGCCAATCGAATCGACGGCCGCCTCGTCCTTGCCCTCGGCCTTCTGGATAAGGGTCAGGGAAGCAGGCAGGATCGCCGGAAATCCGAGAAGGAGGCCGCCGAGCTTGGGACCGAATCCCATGCCGATCAACCCGGCGACCAGCGAGATGACGGCGCCGAAAAGGAAACGCAAGGCATAGTCGCGGAACCGATGGGTGCGGACCTTCCCGGGATCGACCTGCGGTATCAGATCCACCTTCATCTCAGGAACAGCCAGTACGTGGCAGCCGCGGGGAGCAGCCAGGCCACCCAGGCCAGGATGCTGCCGGCGACAGCCTGCAGGTGTTTGACCAACAGGGACGCGGCAAGGCTGTAGAAGACAAGCCCGATCGCTCCCGCGATCATCCCGCGGGAGTAAAGGGCATCCCTGGCAGGGCCCGTGGCCAGCCCCGTCACGAGAAGACTCACCATGGCGACCGATGGCGCGGCCGAGAAAAGCCCGGCGAACATTTTTGGCTTCAGCGTGTCGCCGAGCACAGCGAACGCTGCCACCAGGGCCCCGCCCGCGACGACACGCATGGCGAGCAGCGCGACGTCTTTCATCTACGCCGCTCTGGTTTGGGGCACCCCTTTTCGCGATCGGCGCCGCAGAAGAGCCAGGACGGCTGCCTCATCCGATTTGGCGTCGAGTGTGCCGAGAACTCCTTCTGTGTATGCGTCGACCACTGCGGGGTGGACATAGGAACGGCGGCACACGGCGCGGGTATGGCCCAACTTTTGCGCGACCGTGTCGATGACCGCGATCACGTTTCGCTTCGCGTCGGCCTCCGAGTCGAAAGCGGTGACCTGGCGCAAGGCACAAGCTGCCAGCAGGGTGCCGGCCCACGTTCGGAAATCTTTCGCGGTGAAGTCTTCGCCGGTGATGTCGCGCAGGTACTGGTTCACGTCGTCGGATGTGAGGGTGCGTCTCTCGCCCGCGGAATCGATGTACTGGAAGAGATTCTGCCCGGGCAGCTCTTCACAACGCTTGACCACGCGCGCGACCCGACGGTCGGTGATGCCGACATGCACCTCGCGTCCGCTCTTGCCCTTGAACAGGAAGCGGACGCTAGAACCGTTCACCTGGACGTGGCGGTTGCGCAGCGTGGTCAGCCCGAACGAGTGATTCTGCTGCGCGTACTCCTCGTTGCCGATGCGGGCGTAGGTGGTTTCTAGCAGGCGAACGATCGTCGCCACTACCTTCTCCTTCGGAAGGCGGTCTCGCCCCAGGTCGCGTGCGACGCGTCTCCTGATTCGTGGCAGCGCCTTGGCAAAGCCGGCCATGCGGTCGAACTTGTTCGCGTCGCGCACTTCGCGCCAGCGCGGGTGGTACCGGTGCTGCTTGCGCCCGCGTGAGTCGCGGCCGGTCGCCTGGAGGTGGCCGCGGGGGCGAGTCGAGATCCAGACGTGCTCCCAGGCGGGCGGGATGGCCAGGGAGCGGATGCGATCGAGGGTCGCCGCATCGCGGATGACCTTCGCCTCGGGGCCGATGTAGTCGAACCGCTTGCCTTTGCGGACTCGGCGGATGCCCGGTTCCCCGTCGGTCGTGTAGGTGAGACCGGCCTCCTTCGCGGCTTCGGCCGCGGGATCGGAGGTCAGGCTGCGCTCGGAGGCGTGACCCCCGGACCGCTCCATTCCGGCTGGATCGCCGACAGCAGGTTGCGCTTGCGCGCCCAGAGGCGGGAAACCAGCTCCTCGCGCGGTGTGAGCTCGTTGCAGGGGACGCCGAGATGCCAGAGGTTGGCCTGGACCTCGACCGGCAGCACCTCGTTGCAGGAGTGCGGGCGCGCGATCTGCTCCAGCAGCCTGCCCAGCCGGACCAGCATCCGCTCGTGCTCGCTCATTTATCCGGAAAACGCTTTTCCGGCTTGCGCTACCGGGCGGTTTAGGGGGCCACCTCGGTACGGGTTTCGACGAACGCTCGGACCGCCCGGTCCAGCTCGTCCTGGGAATGCGCGGCCGAGACCTGGGCCCGAATTCGGGCCTTGCCCTGGGGTACCACCGGGTAGGAGAAGCCGACGACGTAAACGCCTTTCTCCAGCATCACGGAGGCCATCCGGGAGGCGAGGGCGGCATCCCCGATCATCACGGGAACGATGGGGTGATCTCCCGGAAGGATCTCGAACTCCTCCTCGGTCATGCGGGCGCGGAAGAACCTCGTGTTCTCGGCCAGCCGGTCGCGCAGGTCCTTTGCGTGGCGCAGCAGGTCCAGCACCTTAAGGCTCGCCGCCACTATCGGCGGGGCGACTGAGTTGGAGAACAGGTAGGGCCGCGAGCGCTGGCGCAGCATGGCGACCAGCTCCTTGCGTCCCGAGACGTACCCGCCGCTGGCACCTCCGAGCGCCTTGCCGAGGGTGCCGGTGAGGGCGTCGATCCGGCCCATCACGCGATGGTGCTCGTGCGTGCCGCGGCCGTCGGGGCCGATGAATCCGACGGCGTGCGAGTCGTCGACCATGACCATCGCGTCGTAACGCTCGGCCAGCTCGCAGATTTGAGAGAGCGGCGCCATGTAGCCGTCCATCGAGAACACGCCATCCGTGACCACCATGCGGAAACGTGCCTCCGCGCTGTCCTTCAGCTGGCGCTCGAGGTCGTCCATGTCGCGGTTGGCGTAGCGGAATCGTTTGGCTTTGCAAAGCCGGATGCCGTCGATGATGCTCGCGTGGTTCAGCGCGTCAGATATGACCGCGTCCCGCTCGTCGAGCAGCGCCTCGAAGATCCCGCCGTTGGCGTCGAAGCAGGACGAGTAGAGGATCGTGTCCTCGGTGCCCAGGAACTCGGTCAGCGCCGCCTCGAGCTCCTTGTGCACCTCCTGGGTGCCGCAGATGAAACGGACCGAGGCCATGCCGTAGCCCCAGCGATCCAGCGCTTCCCTCGCCGCCGCGACAACTGCCGGATGATCGGCCAGCCCCAGGTAGTTGTTGGCGCACAGGTTCAGCACATCACGTTCCGCGACGCCGACCGTCGAGCCTTGAGGAGTCGTGATGACGCGCTCTGGCTTCTCAAGGCCCGCGCCGCGTATCTCCTCGAGCTGTTGGGTGAGATGGGATCGCATTCGTTCGAACATCAGGAGCTCCAATCCAAAACGACTTTGCCGCACTGCCCGCTGTGCGCTACCGCAAAAGCTTCCTTGTACTCGCGATAAGGAAATCGATGGGTGATCACCGGGGAGATGTCCAGGCCGCTCTGCACGAAGACAGACATCTGGTACCAGGTCTCGAAGATCTGACGCCCGTACACGCCCTTGACATTGAGCATCTTGAAGACCACCTGCGACCAGTCGATTGGAAACTCATGGTCGGGGAGCCCGAGCATCGCGATGCGGCCTCCGTGCGCCATGTTGTCGATCATCTCGCGCAGAGCGCTCGGCACGCCCGACATCTCGAAGGCGACGTCGAACCCCTCTTTCATGCCCAGCTCTTGCTGCACCTGGTCCAGTCGAGTCTTGCGCACGTCCACTGCCTTCGTCACGCCGACCTTGCGCGCCAGCTCGAGCCTGTAGTCGCTTACGTCGGTTATAACTGTGAAACGAGCGCCGTTGTGGCGCGCGACCATCGCGGCCATGATGCCAATCGGCCCAGCGCCTGTGATGAGCACGTCCTCGGCCACCAGGCGAAACTGCGTCGCGACGTGGACCGCGTTGCCGAACGGGTCGAAGATCGAGGCCACGTCGAGGTCGATCTTCGTAAGGTGCGGCCAGAGGTTGCCGGCGGGCATGACGATGAGCTCGGCGAACGCACCGTCGCGCTGGACGCCGATGCCGACCGTGTTCGCACAGAGGGCCCGGCGGCCCGCGAGGCAGTTCCGGCAGCGGCCGCACGTGATGTGGCCCTCCGCGCCCACGATCTCACCGGGGAACACTGACGCGACGCCTTCGCCCAGCTCGACCACCTCACCAACGAACTCGTGCCCGACCACCAGCGGCGGGTGAATCGTGTGCTGCGCCCACTCGTTCCAGCTCTCGATGTGGAGGTCGGTGCCGCAGATCCCGGTCCGAAGGACGCGGATCAGCACCTCACCAGGGCCCAGCTTCGGCTCGGGGACGTCCTGCAGCCACAATCCTGGCTCCGGTTTCGCCTTCACGAGCGCCTTCACTGAATCGTGAGGATAAGCGCAACCAGAAAGTAGAATGCCGCGAGGCGAGTCGGATGGCTCGCCGAATCGGTGGTGTGCCGGGAAGTCTGGTCGGCAGGAGGTCGACTGGCGTCCCGATGAGCACCGCGCAGAGCTTTCTCTTCTTCCTGATCCTCCTCGGCGCGGCCGCGACCGGCCTGCGCCTGGTTTCCCGGACGACGCCGACGGTGCCGTACCCGGTGCTCCTCGCCCTCGGCGGCATCTTGATCGGGCTTGTTCCCGGGCTGCGCCTGCCCCCTATCGGACCCGACCTGATCCTGCTCGCGTTCGTTCCCGGCCTGGTCTTCGAGGCGTCGTTATCGCTCGACCTCCAGGAGTTGTGGCGGCGAATCCTGCCGGTCAGCCTGCTCGCCACAGTCGGCGTGTTTCTGACGGTCGTCATGATCGCGGTGCTCGTCCACTTCGGCCTCGGCCTCGATTGGGCGAGTGGGTTCCTGCTCGGCTCGATCGTCGCCGCCACCGACCCGATAGCGGTCGTGAGCCTCCTCCGCCGGCTGGGGGCGCCTCCCGGGCTCGAGGCGATCCTCGACGGCGAGAGTCTTTTCAACGACGGCACTGGCGTCGCCGTGTTCACGGCAGTCCTGGGCACCATCCTGACGGGCCATCCCTCAGTGACGGACGCGGGGCTGCGCTTTGTGTTCGTCACCGTGACGGGTGTCGCCATCGGCCTGGGCGCCGGCACCATCGCGGTTCTTTTTCTCCGCCTCATCCAGGACGCCGAGCTCGAGATTCTGACGACGCTGGTCGTCGCTTACGGCTCCTACCTGGGCGCCGACCTGGTCCACGCGTCGGGCGTCGTCTCGGTCGTGACCGCCGGCGTGGTGGTGGCGCGGTATGGCAGCCGCACCGGGCGCCTGCAGGGGACGCAGCTCCACGGATTCTGGAACTTGCTCGCGTTCGTGCTCAACGCCGTTCTGTTCCTGATCGTCGGCATCGCGCTTCCGGCCCACCGGCTCGTCCCGCTCGCCGGGCTTGCCCTGGGCGCGTACGCGATCATGTTCGCGGCCAGGGCGATCCCGGTCTATGGGCTCCTTGGGCTGGTCGATCCCCGCGGCGCTTCGATCCCGTGGAGCTGGAGACACATGACCCTGTGGGGCGGCCTTCGTGGCGCGTTGTCGGTCGCCCTTGCCCTGTCGGTCGCGGCGTACCCGCAGGTGAATTCGGACGTATCGGTTCTTGCCTATGCGATGGTCGTGCTGTCGCTCATCGTCCAGGGCGGGCTGCTACTCCCGGTTGCCGACCTGCTTCGCCTTCGTGAGCGCGCCGTCAAGTAACGTTTTCGGGAATGCGGGTGCGCTTGGGGGCCGCGCTGCTGTTGATCATCGTCGCGGCGGCTGCCCTGAACTACTTCCGCCCTATACCGGCGGTCACCGCGGCGGCGAAGCTGCCGGCGACCGAGGTCGTTCCTGGCACTGCGCCGGCGCTCCCGTGGCCGTCCCAGGGAGCCGCCGCGGTCGCCGTGTCCGGCCTTGGCTTCGTGGCCAGCTCGGGCAACGAAAAGACCCTACCCGCAGCCAGCGTGACCAAGGTGATGACCGCGCTCGTCGTGCTCGAGGACAAGCCGCTCAAGAAGGACGAGAACGGACCGGCCATCACCTTGACCGACGCGGATATGCAGGCGTACCAGGCCGACCTCGCGGACAAACAGTCCGTGGTCAGGGTCGAGGCCGGGGAGCAGCTAAGCGAGCTGCAGGTCCTGCAAGGAATGCTCATCCCGTCGGCGAACAACCTGGCCGAGACGATCGCCCGATGGGATGCCGGCTCGATCCAGGCCTTCGTCGACAAGATGAACGCGCGCGCGGCCGCGTTGAAGCTGACGCACACCAAGTTCGCCGACCCCGCCGGCGCGTCAGCGGCCAGCGTGAGCACGCCAACCGATCTTTTGAACCTGGGAATGGTGGCGATGCAAAACCCGGTCTTTGATCAGATCGTGGCGATGGAGCAGGTGAATCTGCCTCTGGCCGGCACGGTTCCCAACGTCAACGGTGTGCTCGGGAAGGATGGGATCATTGGCATCAAGACCGGTTCCGGCTTCGACAGCGGCGCGAACTTCCTCTTCGCCGCCAACGCATCGATCGACAACCACACGATCGTGGTGTACGGATGCGTGATGGGGCCGCCCACCCTGGACCTCGCTTTCAACAGCGCAAGAGCGCTCATAGGTGCGATGTCCGCCGCTCTTCACGTCCGGCGTGTGATCTCGCGCAACCAGTCGGTCGGGACCTACACGACACCGTGGGGCGCGCAGACGGACCTGATCTCCGCCGACGACGTGGACCTGGCGGAGTGGCCCGGCATGGTGCTTCGCCAGCGGCTCGACGCGAACCAGATCGTCATCGACAAGCCGCTGCCATCGAGCACTGTTGAGGGCCATGAGCACCTGCTGCTCGGCGACTACGCGCTGGACGTTCCTCTGGTCACCGCCGATCCCATGTATCCGCCCGGGCGGTTCTGGAGATTGACGAGGGTTTCCTTCTAGCTCCGCGCGGCCTGGCTGTACGAAGGCAGCACGCCGTCCCATCCCGCGTGGTTGGCGTCGCGCCACGCTTGACCCATCTCGCCCAGGCGGTCCCAGCCGCCGTGCTCGATGTCGACCCGCGTCTTGGAGTCGGGCAGCTCGCGGAAAACGATCTCAACCTGGGTCGCGTTGGCCGGGTCCGTCGCGATGTGCCAGCGGTAGCTCAGGACGCGAGGTGGATCCCAGCGCATGATTTCGCCCCATTCGATCTCCTCGCCTTGCGGCGTGCGCTCGTAGATTCGGCCGCCGGTGCCGGGTTCGAACACGATCTCGGCCCCTCGTTGGTGGGACACGGTGTGCTCCGGCGGCCACCAAGCGGTCGCGCGTTCGGTCCAGGTTTCGAACGCGTGGTCCGGCGAGCAGGCCACCTCAAAGGAGATCCGCAGCGGTTCAATCATCGTTTGCGAGGCTTGGTGTTCTCCGCGAAGATCTTGAAGCGCACGCCTACGTTGCCCCAGACCTGCGCCAGGTAGCGACGCGCAGCCTCAGCTCCGGGCTCGTCGAGTCGGTAAAGCCTGCGCGCGCCGATCTGCTCGTCGGACACCAATCCGGCGCGGTTCAGGACGCTCAGGTGGCGCGACACCGCCGGCCGGCTGATCGGCAGATGGTCCGCGATCTCTTGCACCGACCGTGGTTTGCGAGCCAGCAGCTCGACGATGTCGCGCCGGTACTGGTTCCCGAGAGCGTCGAAGGGATCTGCGATTCGACGTTTGGTCTTCACCTGGGTTATGGTAACGGCGCGGTTACGGTAACGATTCTGTTACGACAGGAGTCAGAGATGGCAAAGGTAAATGTGAAGGGTGTGGGCACCAAACAATCACCCTGGGAGCTCACCACGCCAAGCGGGTCGTCCCAGTATCAGATGTACAAGGACGAGACCGCGAGCCCGCCGGCGCTGGTTTGCATCGTGGGCAAGACCGAGCTGCGCTATCAGCTGCGCGCGATCGAGGACCTGCACGCCATGCTCAAGAAGCAGGGTGACTGGATGCCGCTTGGCAGCGCGGATGAGCAGAAGCCGGCCGCCGAAGGGACCGTCGAGGCCTGGGGAAGGTCGCCCAAGAATCCAGTCGGCGGCTGGTATGGGATGAAGAAAGGACTCCGCGGTCGATTCGGCATGTACATGCCGCCGTTGCTCGAAGCGCTGGGCATGGCCGAGGTCGAGCACAACCCGAAGAACAACCGGATGCGCTCACTTTAGATAACGGCGAGAATTGGACCGCGGTGGGGTTCATCTCTCGTGGCTTCCGCGGCAAGCGGCGCGATGTCGCTTCGAGCTCGCGCGTTCCGCCCGGGCAGTACGTGGTAACGGACTTCCCAGTGCTTTCGGCGGGACCGACCCCGCGCGTGAATCTCGACCAGTGGACATTCACGATCCAGGGCGAGATCGACGAGCCAAAGCGATGGACCTGGAAAGAGTTCGCCGCGTTGCCCTCCGAGACAGTGACCAAGGACATCCACTGCGTGACCAAGTGGTCGAAGCTCGACACCGTGTGGAAGGGCGTCTCCGTCGATACGCTGATGGACGGTATCGAAACCGCAGCGGAGTTCACGACGATATTTTCCGACGGCGGATACACGACCAATGTCCCGCTGGATGACATCACGGGCAACAAGGCGTGGGTCGTCTACGAGTTCGATGGCCAGCCGCTGCAACCTGAGCATGGTGGCCCAGTACGATTTTTCGTTCCACACCTGTACTTCTGGAAAAGCGCCAAGTGGGTGCGGGGCATCAAGCTCGAGAAGGAAGAGCACCCGGGCTTCTGGGAGTCGAACGGCTACAACATGTACGGGGACCCTTGGCGAGAGCAGCGGTACTGGGGCGACTAGCCTGGACGCTCGGCGAGGTTGTCGAGCTCGTCCAGGAGACGCCCCGCGTCGCAAGCCTCTACCTCAACGTCCCAGATTGGGCGGGGCATCTGGCCGGCCAGCACGTAGATGTTCGGCTGACCGCCGAGGACGGATACGTGGCCGAGCGCAGCTACTCGATAGCGTCGCCCCCTGAAGACCGCTGGCTGGCCCTGACCGTCGAACGCCTGGACGACGGCGAGGTGTCGCCCTATCTGGTCGGCGAGCTCAAGGTGGGGGACAGGCTCGAGCTCCGCGGGCCGATCGGCGGTTACTTCGTCTGGCGTGCCGGCGATGAAACCCCGCTGTTTCTCGTCGGCGGTGGATCTGGCGTGGTGCCGCTGATGGCGATGCTCCGTCATCGCGCCAAGGCGACGCACAAGGCGCCGGCGCGGCTGCTCTACTCATCGCGGACGCTGGCCGATGTGATCTATCGCGAAGAGCTCGAACGCCTCGGCTCGGCCGGCGACGGCCTCTCGATCGTGCAGACGCTGACCCGCGAAAAACCGATGGGATGGACAGGCTATGCCCGGCGGCTTGACGAATCGATGATGAAAGAGGTCGCGTTGCCGACAGAGCAGATGCCGGCTGTGTTCATATGCGGTCCGACATCGTTCGTCGAAGCGGCCGCGTCACTGCTGGTGGCAATGGGTTATGCCCCGCAATCGATCAAGACTGAAAGATTTGGGGCGACAGGAGGATGAGGTGACGGTCGAAGAGAGAAGACTCGACGGAAACGCAATCGGTGGCCTGCTACGGGAGATCTTCACCATGGAGATGACCGCCGCCCAAACCACCTGTGCCGGCTGCGGCGCGATCAACGCCGTCGGCCGGGTGGTGGTCTACGCCGATGCGCCAGGAACCGTGGTCCGATGCCCCGAATGCGAGTCGGTGCTCATGCGCATCGTGCACGGTGGCGGACGGTACTGGGTCGACCTGACCGGGACGCGCTGCCTGGAGTTCGCGGAGGGCTAGCTGGCCGTCCCGGGCCGCTTCATGGCCCAGGGCCCGAACTTGACCAGCCCGATCACCATCCAGATCAACATTGCCACCGCGCCGAAGGCCAGTATCTCCTCGATGATCTGGATGCCAGTCGGTATGGGAGAGTTGTTCGGCCGGAAGAGGCTCGCCAGGCCGAGTAGGGCACTGAGCGAGCCCAGCCCCATCAGCACCAGCACGTACCAAAAAGTCCATCGCCAACGCAGCACGGCGCCCAGCGCACCGAATAGCTCGATCAGCCCCAGGAACGCGGCGAATGCGATGGCGCCAATGATCGTGAACGTGATGATCTGATCTTCAGTTGTGCCCTGAGGGATCTGGCTTCCCCCAGCTTCGAGAGTCTTTCTGACCGCGGCCTGGTTGTAGAAGATCGCGACGCTGGCGACCGTGATCAAGGCCTCCACGGTCAGCAGCGCAGCGGCCGCCAACTGCATGGGTCGGGTCCATGGGGTCGGCTCGCGAGAGCCCCTGGGAATCGGCACCCACTGCTGGCCGTCCCAGCGGAACTGGCCGTCTGCGGAGACCTGGCCTGCAGCGGTGGCGGGGCTTTCGCTCAAGGCGGCCATAGATTAACCTCCTCTCGACACAGCTACGAAAAGTAGCCGGGCCGCGTCATTTTCAGCGCGACCAGCAGCGGCCTTCCGACCGTTGAGGTAGCGGGCGTTTGTTAGTGAACGCGAGCAAAGCGAACACCTGGGAGGTAGGCAGGTTGCCTGTTCACCCGCCGGTACAGCTGCAGATAAAGGGATGGTTCGATGCCGTCCTGGCGCTTGGCCTGAAGGTCAAGGACCGCGAGGCGCGAGGCCATAACCTGCGCGTGGCGCGGCTCTGCGTGCACATAGGCCGCCAGATGTCGATGAGCGCGTCCGAGCTGCGCGTGCTGGCCCGGGCCGGGCTGATGCACGACATAGGAAAGCTCGGCATCCCCGAGGCGGTCCTCGAGAAGCACTCGCCTCTCGACGAGTCGGAGTGGATCCTCATGCGGGCGCACCCCGAGATGGGGCTCACGCTGCTGGACCGGGCCGGCCAGTCCAGCCGGGAGGTCCTTGCGGTCCTGTATCACCACGAGCGCCTGGATGGGAGCGGGTATCCCTACGGCCTGAAGGCGGAATCGATCCCGATCGAAGCCCGTATCGTCGCGGTGGCCGACACTTACGACGCGTTGACGTCTGACCGCCCCTATCGCAAGGCCTGTTCTCCAGCCGAGGCCCGCCGCGTGCTGGTCGAGGAAGCCGGCTCGCGCCTCGACCCGAACGCAGTCGCGGCGCTGTTCGGAGCGATGGAACGCAGCGTCCACACCTTCGAGCCAGCGCCGAGGGCCGCTCTAGCCTTCTAGATCCTTCACCATGATTGGGTGAGGTTCGGAGTCGCGATCTTCCCGACCGACTACGCGATCTCCCTCACCGAGCTCGCGCCGGCGGCCGAACAGCTCGGCTTCGAATCACTGTGGGTGGCCGAGCACTCGCACATCCCGACCAGCCGGAAGTCGCCATGGGCTGGCGGTCCCGAGCTCCCCAAGCAGTACTGGCACACGCTGGACCCGTTTGTCGCCCTGACAGCCGCGGCGCTCGCGAGCAAGACCATCCGCGTGGCCACCGGCATCTGCCTTGTCATCGAACGGGATCCGATCCACACCGCGAAAGAGGTGGCGAGCCTGGACCACATCTCCAACGGCAGGTTCATATTCGGGATCGGCGGCGGCTGGAACCGCGAGGAGATGGCAGACCACGGAACCGACTTTCCGACGCGCTGGAAGCTGCTTCGCGAGAGGGTCGAGGCGATGAAGGCGATCTGGACGCAGGAGGTGTCGGAATACCACGGCGAGATGGTCGACTTCGGTCCCATGTGGTCGTGGCCCAAGCCGGTCCAGAAACCGCATCCGCCCGTGATCCTGGGCGGTAGCGGACCGAAGATCCTCGAGCGCGTCGTCCGCTACGCAGATGGATGGATGCCCAACCGTGGCGATGTAATCGAGCGTATTCCCGAACTCCAGCGGATGGCGAAAGATGCGGGCCGAGGACCGATACCCGTCACGTACTACCCCAAGGCAAGCCCCGAAGAGATCGAGCGCCTGGCCAGGGCCGGCGTGGAGCGCTGCATCTGGTACGTACCGTCCGACGGCCGCGACGCGGCGCTCAAAAAACTCGACGAGCTCGGCACGCTGATCAGTCCTTACGTCCGGATTGGCGTGCGGGATTAGATGCGCGTCACGACCTGTACAGGCGGTTACCGGCGCAGGTCCTTGGCCATCTGGGCGAAGTTGTCGACGTAGCGCTGGACGTCGTCCGCCGAGTGTTGCACGGAGAGAGTCCAGTTCTCCTCCGCGCCGGGGGCCATGATCACCCCTCGGTTGCTCTGATAGAGCCAGCTCAAGTAGGCGAATGACTTGTCGATCTCCAGGTAATCGCGATAGTTGCGCACCCGCCGCGCCCGATACGTGACGCCGCCGCGCGCGGCCAGGGTGATGACATGGAACGGAAGCTCATAGCGCCCGATCGCCTCGTCGAGCCCACCCTGCAGCGTCTCGGCCAGTGCGTCGAAGTGGGCGTAGGCGTTGGCGTCGAGGATTTCGAGCAGGGTGACCTTCGACGCTGCGATCGTCAGCGGGTTCCCGTTGAACGTGCCCATCTGGGCCACCTTCTTTTCCTCGATCACGGCCATGACGTCATCACGACCGCCGACAGCCCCGCACGGGAGCCCGCCCCCGATGGCTTTGGCGAGCGCAACCAGGTCAGGGGTGACGTTGAAACGCTCAGTCGCCCCGCCGGGAGCGATCGTCACGCCGGTCTTCACCTCATCGAAGATGAGGAGCGCGCCGTGCCGGTGCGCCAGATCTTTGACCTGGTCCAGGTACCCCACATCGGGCAAGACGATGCCGACGTTCATCATCGCCGGCTCGACGATCACGGCCGCCACCTCGTTCCTGTGAGCGGCGAAGGCTCTCTCCAGGGCGGCCAGGTCGTTGAACGGCACGACAGTGGTCAGCTCGACTATGGCGGCCGGGATTCCGTCGCTCTGCGGAAACGATGCAGGGTTGTCGGCGGGCCCCATCTGGTCAGGCGGGGGTTCGACCGAGATCATCAGCGCGTCGTGATGGCCGTGGTAGGAGGCCTCAATCTTGATCAGCCGGTCGCGGCCGGTGAAGCCGCGAGCGATGCGCACGGCGTCGAGCGTGGACTCGGTCCCAGAGTTGGTGAACCGCCACTTGGGCTGGTGGAAACGGCGCTTCAGCTCGTTTGCAACCACGACCACGTCCTCGACCGGCTGCGCGAAGTGGGAGCCGCGCTCGATCTGGGCCTGCACGGCGGCGACGATCTTGGGATGGGCGTGGCCGACGACCATGACACCGAACCCGTTGTGGAAATCGACGTACTCGTTGCCGTCGACGTCCCACACCCGGCTGCCTTTTCCGCGGTCGACAAAGATGGGTTGCGGCGCCGCGTCCTGGAATGAGCTGGGGACGCCCCGCGGGAGCACCTGGCGCGCCTCCGTCCAGAGCCGCTGGGAGCGTGGCCGCGCGCTGCGGAATCGCTCTTCCTCGCCCTGGATGAGCTGGGCGACGCGGCCGGCCGGTATCTCGCGAGTGGTCGTCGTGGCCATTGTGGTGAGCCTCCCCAACCCCTTCCCAGAGGGCCCGGCTTGACAGGTTCGGGCCGTGGCCCTCTAATTGTCGCGAATTTCAGGCGTTCGTCAGTTGCTAACCAGGGGAGGGTAGCCATGGGGGAATCCGCAGCAGTAGCTGAGCTCGTCGCTGAGAAGCGCAAGCTCAAGAAGTCGCTCTTCCGCTTCGACATGATCTTCTTCACGGTCTGCGCCATCGTGGCGCTCGACACGATCGGAGCCTCCTCTGCCGGAGGCCCGCAGGCACTGTTCTGGCTGGCGGTGTCGGCCGTCACCTTTCTCATCCCGTACGGTTTGATCACCGCCGAGCTAGGTGCCGCGTTCCCAACCGAGGGAGCGACCTACGACTGGGTCCGTCTCGCGTATGGCCACTTCGCCGGCGCCGTGGTCAGCGTCCTCTATTGGCTGAGCAACCCAATCTGGCTGGGGGGCACGCTGACAGCCGGGGCAATCGCCGCTTTCGACGCGTTGTGGGGCACGCGCCTCGGCGGCAATATCGTGCCGGAGATGATCGTCGCCTTTCTCTTCATCTGGGTTGCGGTCGGGATGAACATCCTCTCGCTGCGCTACATGAAGTGGGTGCCCAACCTCGGCGCCATCGTCAGATTGGCTTTGATCGCACTGTTTGCCGTCGTGGTGGTCATCGCCGCGACCCAGGGCAACGTCAAGGGCAGCCTGAACGGGTTCTTTCCTCCGCTCGACTCGACGTTCCCCGTGGTGCTGATTGGGGTCTTGTCCGTGATCGTCTTTCAGTGGATCGGCTTCGAGCTGCAAACGAATGCGAGCGAGGAGATGGACAACCCGCAGCGTGACATCCCACGTGCTGTTTATGCGTCGGGTGTGATCTCGTTCCTCGGTTACGCAATTCCAATCGCCGGGATCATCCTGGTCCTGGCATCGAACAAGCTGAGTGGAGTTTCAGGATTTGTGTCCGCCTACCAATCCGCCGTCACCGGCTCGCTTGGCGGAGCCGCAACGTTCTTCAATTACCTGGTCGGCGCGGCCTTTGTTTTCGTGCTGTTGTCCAGTGGCACCACGTGGCTCATGGGCTCGGACCGCCTGATGGCAATCGGAGCCCTCGCCGGCTCTGGCCCCAAACAGCTCGGCTATTTCTCGGCACGTTTCGGTACGCCGATAGTCGTCAACATTCTTTCGGGCATTGTCGCAACGTTCTTCATGGTTCTCGCCCTCACGCTGACGAGCGGCAACCTGGGAGCATTCTTCACGGTGGTGCTCGGACTCGTGATCTCTACCACCACCTTCTCCTACATCCTCATCTTCCCTGCGCTGATCACACTCCGCCGGAAGTACCCGAACGTCAGGAGGCCCTACATGGTTCCCGGTGGGAACACGGGGGCCTGGATTTGCGTCGTGCTCGCCGTCTTCTGGGTCGCAGCGGCAACCCTGTTCTCGCTGTGGCCCGGTCTGTTCACGTCGGCGTGGGACGCGGATCATGCCACCCTGAGCCGCTTCAACTTCGAACTCGCCAACGCGATTGCGATAGCCGCGCTGATCGTCGTCGCCATCGTCTTCTGGGCGGTTGGGCGCGGGCACGCGATCCACACGGGTCCCGTCGCCGCCGCCGGCGTCACACCGATGCCGGCCGGAGCGCCGGGCGGAGATTAACCCGTTATGTGAAAAGGGGGCCGGGGCATCCGGCCCCCTTCATTCTTCGTAAACGACGGCGCCTCCCACAATCGTGGCCCTGACGCGCTCCTCCTCGAGGTCGACGACCGCGATGTCGGCGAGCATCCCTTTGCGGATCTCGCCCTTTCTGGTCTCCGCATGCTCCGCGTACGCGCTGCCTGAGGTCCACGCCCCTATCGCTTCGTCGAGTGACAGCTGCTGAGTCGCCAGCGCGAGGCTCGCGAACGGATCCAGCGGCACCACCGGCCAGTCCGTGCCGAATGCAAGACGCCCGCCCGAATTGCGAATCTCCCGCCACGGCCAGCCGCGCGCGGCGCGCTCCGGCCCCAGATGGCGCCGCCACACTTCTGTCAGCGTCGGGTTCGCGTGCTGCGGCTGCATGCTGGCGACAACTCCCATGCGTCCGAAGCGTGCGATGTCGGACGGATGGGGAGCTTCGATGTGCTCCACGCGATGCCGGCGTCCGGGCGGGCTGCCCTCGAACGCGTCGAGAGCCTGCCGGATTGCCGCGTCCCCGATGGCGTGGACCTGGACCTGCCATCCACGCGCATCCGCCATTGCAACTGCTTCGCGCAACTCGTCGTGACCCCACAACGGTGATCCGCGCTCGTCAGACCCGACGTACGGCTCGAAGAGCGCCGCGGTCATCGACTCGACTACGCCGTCGGCGAACGCCTTGAGGATTCCTGTCGAAATCCACGGATCCTGGTCTCGGCGCATCTCTTCGTAAAGGTCGAGCCGGCGCTCCCAGTCCCGCATCTCCATCCCGGGCGTCATGTCAAACGCAAGCCTTACTCGAAGCGTCAGCTCGCCCGACTCACGTAGCGATTTCCACAGCGGCAGCAGGTCCTGGCCATCGCCCGCCTCCTGGACTGATGCGATCCCCCGCGACGCGGCGACCCTCATCCCGGACCGCATGGCGTCAAGGTCTTCGGCGAAGGTGCGGCGCGGAATATGCCTGGTCACGCCGCGCAGGGCGGCTTCCTTCAGCACTCCGGTACCTGTCAGCCCGGCGATCGTGAGGGCACGACTGTTGGCCCAACCGGTATGCGCGTCGAAGGACTCGATGTACGCGGGCCGGTCGGGGACCAGCCGGTCCAGCAGCTCGAGCGTCGGCAAGCCGCCGGCGAAGGCCGAATAGAACCAGCCCCGGCCGACCACCCACGGACCAGCGTGCTCGCCCGCGTACTCGACGATTCGCCTCTCGATCTCGCCCTGATCCTCGACGCCGTGCAGGTCGAGCTCGCTCAACGAACGCGACGCCATGAGAAAGTGGACATGCGCGTCGTTGAACGCGGGCAGGATCCACGCGCCACCGGCGTCGACTACGCGATCCGCGGCCACGCGGCCGGTTCCGACCCCCGTGATGCGCTCGCCGTCCACGACGACCGCGTTCGAGTCAGGTCGCTGCCATACCTTGCCGTTGACGATCGCGAGGGATGCCACTGCCGAGCGACAATGTTCGGGCATGGCGAAGCTGGAGACCGATGTCGCCCGAGCGTCGACCCTTCCTTCGACGGTCTACCTCGACCCGGCGGTCCTGGAGCGCGAGAAAGACCGCATCTTCGCCCGAACCTGGCAGCTCGTCGCGCATCGCAACGAGCTGGCTCGTCCCGGTGATTTCAAGCCCACGACGATTCTCGACGAGCCGATCCTGCTGACCCACGCCCAGGACGGAAAGCTGCACGGCTTCTACAACGTGTGCCGGCATCGCGCTGCGCTGGTGGTCTCGACTCGCGGAAACCGCAAGTCCCTCCAGTGTGGCTACCACGGCTGGGTTTACGGACTTGACGGAAAGCTGCAGGCGGCGCGTGAGATGGAGGGCACCGAAGATTTCGACAAGGCGGACTTCGGGCTGGTTCCCATCCGCGTCGACACCCTCGGCCCATTCGTCTTCGCCAACCTCGATCCGGACGCCGCACCGCTGGCGGACTGGATCGGCGCCATCCCCGGCGAGATCGCCACGGCGGGCTACAACATCGACAAGATGCGGCTCATCGAGCGGCGCGACTATGAGATCGCATGCAACTGGAAGGTGTACGTCGACAACTACCTCGAGGGTTATCACCTGCCAATCGCACACCCCGGGCTGTTCAAGGAGCTCGAGTACGACAACTATCGCGTCGAGACCTTCCGCTTCTACTCGAAGCAGCACGCTCCCATACGCGAGCTGAAGCCGGGTGAGGTACCAGGTCGGGACCGGCGCTACATCCGAATGCCAGGTGCGGAAGATGACGCGCTCTACTACTGGATCTTCCCGAACACGATGCTGAACATCTACCAGGACAACATCAGCACCAACGTCATACTCCCGCTGGGAGTCGACCGCACGTTGACGATCTTCGAGTGGTTCTTCGCCGAGCCCGGCACCGCCGCCGGTTGGGAATCGATGCAGCAGACCATCGCGTTCTCAGACGAGATCCAGCAGGAGGACATCGCGGTTTGCGAGCAGGTCCAGCGTGGCCTGCGCTCGCGTTCCTACAACCGGGGCCGATTCTCCGCGCTACGCGAGAACGGCGTTCACCACTTTCAGTCGCTCGTCACGGAGTTCCTTGACCGGACCCCTTAGCTCTTGGCCGCCACCAGCGGCAGAGTGAAGTGAAAGTCCGACCCCGCGCCGAGCTCGCTGTCGACCCAGATCTTGCCACCGTGCATCTCGACGATCTGTCGCGTGATGGCAAGGCCCAGACCCGTGCCGATGATCTTGCTGCTCGTCTTCTCGTACCGTTCGTAACGGTTGAAAAGGCGCTCCTTGAAGTCGGGCGCGATCCCGACGCCATGGTCGCGGACGCTGACGTCTACATGGCCGTCCTGCGCGAGGCTGCTGACGACTATCTCGCCGCCGTCGGGTGAGTACTTGATCGCGTTGCTGAGCAGGTTGGCCACGACCTGGGCGATCCGGTCCGGGTCCGCCACGACAGCTGGCTGAGAAGAGTCGAAACTGCTGTTGATGACGTGGCGGTCGCTGGAGGCGCGCGCTCGGTCGACCGCATCGTCGAGCAATGGGTTCAGGTCCACCGCCTGCGTGTGCAAGGTCAGTCGACCGGCCTCGATGCGGTCGAGGTCGAGCATGTCGTTGATCATTCGGTTGAGGCGCTCGGCGTCCTTGTTGATGTCGCCTGCGTAGGTCTTCGCCTCTTCCACCGATACGTCTTCGTCGCGAATCATCTCGCTGAAGCCGGAGATGCCAACCAGTGCAGTGCGGAACTCATGGCTCACCAGCGAGACAAACTCACTCTTCAGCCGGTTCAGGCGTTCGAGGCCGGCGAGGTGAGCGGCCGCCGCCTCGTTGGCAGCGTGCTCGGCGTCCGTGTCCTCGTACATCGCCAGGAAGTATTCGAGCCGCCCGGCGGCGTTGCGCACGCCGGTCGCGCTCCAGTGCAGCCAGACCTCGGTGTTGTCGCTGCGCACGGCCCGGCTGTCCGACTCGATGGTGTCCACGGCTCCTCGCCACAAAGGTTGAAAGATCTCGAACACGCGCGTGAACTCATCGGGATGGAGGTATCTCGCGACCGCGTCGCCGGTCATCTTGTCGGGCGATGTACGCAGCAGCGCCGCCATGCGCGGATTGACGTCGATGATGTTCATGTCGACTCCTACCCGTGCGATCCCAAGAGGCGCGTGGGAGACGATCTCGTCGAGCAGATTGTTGCGGTGCTCGAGCTGGGCTTCGGCGCGCTGGCTCTTGAGCAACAGCGACAGCGAGTCGCGATGTGAGAGCACGTGGCTCGCGACAAAAAGGATGCCGATGCTTCCCGCGAGCACGGTGGCAAAGCGGTCGAGGCTTTGATTGGTCGCGGCCTGGTTGATTGCTGCGATCGCCGCGGCGAGAACCGCCGCCCACGGCAGAGCCAGCTGCCACAGTTCGAGCGGGCCCTCTGCCTTGAGCTTGTGCTTGTCACCAGTCCGAGCGGGCCACAGGGGCGCCAGCGCAATGAGAAGGTAGCCGACCACCCAACCGGTGTCCAGGACGCTGCCGAGCGCTCCGTATGACCCGTTGGCGGTCATGTATGCAAATGCGCTGTCGGCCAGGGCGGCGAAGGCGAGCCCGCCCAGGAGGAGAAGCATGCGGCCGATCTCCGCCCGGCGCGCCCGGCGCAGGGCGACCAGGAGGACAGTCGCGATGATGATGTCGCCGACCGGGTAGGCCAGGCCTATCGCTTGGGCCGCGGGTGTCGCGGGTGAGCTCTCGTACACCTTGCCCAGCCCGAATGTCCACGCGATGAAGAGGAGCGCGAGGGCGACGATCGTCCCGGAGAGAGCCGTTTCACCGCGCGTAGCCAGCCGGCTTGGCGCTGACGTGAAAGCAAACACACCGACCACCGCCAGCGGGACGGCGAGCAGGAACCCGGCGTCGGCGGTGGAGGGGAAGGGCACGGCGATGCCGAAACCGACCTGGTACACGCTCCAGATGACCTCTCCGATGCCCCAGCTGAGCGCGGAAGCGGCGAAGAACGACCACGCAAATCGGGTCCGGCCGGTGTTGCGGGCGGCGGCCAGCGTGCAGCTGAAGGCCGCAATGAAAGCAGCGGCGGCCTCCCCGATGTCGTCGACGTCGATCGTCGCCTGGTCGCTGATCCAGTGGTAGGCGGTCCAGCCGGTGAACAGGACCGCGACGGCCGCGCTGACCGTCGCGGCGATCGCAAACGGGCGCCATCCATCAATGCCCAGCCCGGTGACGACGATCGGCCGGCGGAGCGGTATCGCGGCGGCAGCGTTCTGCACGGGTCGAGCGTAGGCGGAGGTGCTCAATTCACATCCGCCATACCGAAAACTCGCCCGGGCCTGTTAAGTCAATCGATTTTTCATTTAACATGGCGGGGCAGTTACTTGTAGCACAGCCGCGTGGGTGTGGAGCACGGCTAAAAAAGGGAGGACTGCGATTTCGGCGCAATGGAGTCTTGGCCCGGGCGCGGACGCTGACGTGAGAGAGGACGTCGCACCGGCTCCGGCAGGTCGAGCGACCGCCGCGATCGTGGTCTTGGGACTGGCCGTGGCACTGGCTGTGCTGCCGGCGCTGATCGGGATTGGGGTTGCTCCCCGGCCCGTCTGGCAGGTCGCTGCAGGTCTCGGCTGCTTGGTTGCGGTCGTAGGTGGGGTGAAGTTGGCGGCGGCGCACCGGCGCATCGCGGCTCGCGTCGAGGCGGGTCCTGCCCGTCGGGCGTCCGCAGCCTCCATCGATTGATCGCGCGGTAGTCAACGGCGCCCGCACGGTCTGTGCGGGGAAGGAGGTGATATCGATGCGCAAGTTGCTGTTTGCCGCCATCCTGGCGACCTCAGCCATGCTGACACTAGCGGCCACCGTTTCGGCCGCAATTCTTCCTCCCTGCTGCTGAAAGCCAGGTCAATTTTGTAAGACTTTTGTCAAGTCAAAGGAGCCTGCGTTAAGCTGGCCCCCGTGACCGAGATCACACGCGTGCCTGAGAACGGCAGCTCGAGAGGGCCAGGAAAGGCCACCTCGGGCCGCCGTCGCGGGAGGCGGCACGGCCTCGAGATCAGACCCGGGTCGGTCAAGCAGGCGCGTGCGCTGGCCGGCCTGAGCCTGGGCCAGGTGGCACGGGAAGACATCAGCCGCACCGCGATCTACTTCGTGGAGACGGGCAAGGCCAAGCCCTCGAGGGAGACCCTCGAGCTCATCGCGCAGCGCACTGGTCAGCCGCTCGACTTTTTCCTCAGCGGCGCCGGCGGCCTGGACCAGCACCCGGCGGCGAGGATCGCCGAGCTGGAGCGGCTGCTCGTGACGGGTGACAACGCGGGTGTGGTTGCCGCGGCCCAGGCCGCCCTGACACAGGAATACGACGCGGAAAGTGAAGCCAGGATCAAGTTGCTGGCTTCAATGGCCTACCTGCGGCAGGCCCAACCCGTGCAAGGCCGTCGTCTGGCCGTCGCTGCACGGACCTACTTCGACAGAGTGTCAAACGTGCACATGGCGGCTGAGGCGCTCGGCCACGAGGCGCAGGCCGCAGGACTCTTGCAGGATCCTTCAGCTGTGCAGATCGCCGAAGGTGCGCTCGCGACGTGCCGGACCCTGAGACCTGTGCCGCAGGTCCTGGAGGCGCGACTGCTGAGGGTGCTCGGCCACCAACTCGTAAACACGCAGCGCTGGAAAGAAGCGATCGCTTGCTACGAAGAGGCGGTCGTGGTCGGTGACGTCGTGCAGGACCTCCAGCAGTTGTCGTTGCTTTACAGCGGGATGAGCGCTGCGCACCAAGAGATCGGCCAGATCAATGAGGCGACGCGCTATGCGCAGAAAGCGCTCACCATTCATGAGACCTTGCGCGACCGCCTTTCCCAAGCCCGGTCGCTCAACAACCTGGGCTGGATGCTCGTCGGGCTCGGGGAGTTCGCCGCTGCGCGAAGCCACCTCGCTCGCGCACTTCGTATCTTCGAGGAGCAGGCCGTCGAGCTCGGGAAGAGCACGATTTTCATGAGCCTCGCGGAGTTGGAGTTCGCGCAAGGCGACCTCGGACGGGCGTCGACGCTGGTCGCCGATGCACTGGCGCTGACGTCTCGGCACGGCGAGAAGGCCACCGCGTCCGAAGCACACAGCCTGCTCGGCCGGATCGCTGCCAGGCAGGGGCATGATGCGGCCGCTGACGAAGCCTTTTCAGCCGCCCTGGCTGCCGCCGAGACCCTCGGCGCTGGACCTCGCCTCACCCAGGTGCACGAGGCCTACGCCGAGGTCCTGGAGGCCAGAGGCGACCTGGTCGCCGCCAACCGCCACCTCAGGCAGGCCATCGCCAGCCACCGACCGGCTGCCCCGTACGGGCTGGAATCGCGGATCGCGATCGCCTGACGGGTATCGGTTGGCACGCCCCACCCGGGCGTTCCCCTTGCAAGCCTCGGCCCACCTGGGTTGAAATAGAGCGGGACTCTCAGGCTGAAGGGGGCGTTTGAGCTGATGCCGGCCGTCCTGGTCGTCGACGATGGGGCTGCCAACCGCGAGTTGATCCGCCTCTATCTCTCGAGCATCGACTGCGAGGTGCGCCTGGCCGCTGATGGCGTGACAGCGCTGGCGATGATCGAAGCCGACCCGCCCGACCTCGTCCTCCTCGACGTGCGGATGCCGCGCATGGACGGCTATGAGGTCTGCCGGCGCATCAAGGCGATGCCGCGAGGACGGCTCCTGCCGGTGGTGATGATCACTGGCCTCAGCCAGACCGCGCACCGGGTCGCCGCGCTGGAAGCGGGCGCCGACGACTTCATGGCCAAGCCGGTCGAGGGCGCCGAGCTGATTGCGCGGGTGCGATCGGCGCTGCGCCTCAAGGAGCTCTACAACACGCTCGACGGCGCCGAGCACGTGATCTTCTCGCTCGCCACGGCCGTCGAGGCGAAGGACTCTTTCACCGAGCGGCACACGCAGCGGGTCGGCGAGTCGGCTCGGTTCATCGGGGAGCGGCTTGGTCTTTCCGGGCCGACGCTTGACGTGCTGTATCGAGGGGGCATCATCCATGACATCGGCAAGATCGGCGTCTCGGATTCGATCCTGCACAAGCCCGGTCCGCTCGACGCGAGTGAGGTGCCCATGATGCAGGCGCATGTCGCGATCGGTGAGAGCATCGTGCGGCCGCTCCGCTCGACTTTCGGCCTGTTGCCGATCATCCGCCACCACCACGAGCGATTCGACGGGCTCGGCTACCCGGACGGGCTTCGCGCCCGAGAGATCCCGCGCGCCGCGCGGATCGTCTCCGTCTGCGACGCATTCGATGCGCTGGTCAACGACCGGCCCTACCGCCTGCGGCGCTCGACAGAAGAGGCTCTTGCGGTCCTTCGCGCCGGCGCGGGGACGCAGTGGGACCCGGAGACGGTCGACCTGCTCGCGAGCGAGCTGCCGGCTATCCAGCACCTGGGTGCGGCCTAGCTAAGCCGGGGGAGGCCTGCCTCCCCCGCGCCCTACCCCGTGTTCTGAAGGCCTGCCGCCACACCGTTCACCGTGAGCTGAAACACCCGCTCGGCATGCGCCCGATCTCGCCGACCTGTCTTTGGATGCCGCAGCGCGCGCAGCGCCCGAAGCTGGAGATGCGAGAGGGCATCGACGTAAGGGTTGCGCAGCTCGATTGCCCACGACAGCACGCGGCGGTCTTCGAGCAGCCGGCGATGGCCGGTCACCTCAAGCACCTTTCGTTTCGTCAGGTCGTACTCGGCCAGCACGATCGACGCAAGGTCCTCTCGGCCGCCCAACGCCAGGTATCGCTCCGCGATCGGCCGGTCGGTCTTCGCGAGGCTCATCTCCGCGTTGTCGAGCGTCGCGTTGAACAGCGGCCATTCCGCATAGGCGCGGCGCAGATCTTGTAACGGAGCCGCGGACAAGCCGCTTCCGATGCCGTACCACCCCGGCAGGTTGAGCCTCATCTGCGACCATGCGAAGACCCAGGGGATGGCGCGCAGGTCTTCCAGGCCCTCGCGCCGGCCGCCGGCTCGGCGCGAAGGCCGCGACGCGATCCGCAGCCGGCCCAGCTCCTCGATCGGGCTGACCTTCAGAAACCAGTCCTCGAACCCTGGGGCCTCGACCAGCTTGCGATACGCGGCGCGTGATGGTGCATCAACCTTCGCGGCAAGCTCCCGAAATGCGTTCGCCGGGTCGCTTCGCGGCGACCGCGGCACGGACGCCTCGAGCACCGCGGACGTCACCTGCTCGAGGTGGCGGCGGGCGATGGCGCGGTTTCCGTACCGCGCGAAGATCACCTCGCCCTGCTCGGTCACCTTGAAGTGGCCGTTCACAGAGCCGGGCGCCTGTGCGCGGACCGCCCTGTTGGCCGGGCCGCCGCCCCGGCCGAGCGCACCGCCACGACCGTGAAACAACGTCAGGTGAAGGCGGTTGCGCTTCGCCCACGCGGCGAGCGCCGCCTGCGCGTCGTGGAGGGCGATAGTGGCCGAAAGCGGCCCCACCTCCTTCGCCGAGTCGGAGTATCCGAGCATCACTTCGATGCGCCGCTGGTTGCCTGCGAGCCGCTTGCGCACCGGCTCGAGGTCGAGCACGCCGTCCATCACGTTTGACGCGCGTGACAGGTCCTCGAGAGTTTCGAACAGAGGGACCACGTCGATGACGGGTGCGATTCCGCCGGTTGCGTGCTGGGCCAGTTCATGGACCGCGGCCACATCCTCCGCGTTCCGCGTGAAGCTGACCACGTAACGGCGGCAGGAATCCAAACCGAATCGAGCCTGAAGCGTCGCCATCACACCGAGCGTGTCGAGCAGGTCTCGTGTGAGGTCCGACCTTGCATTTCCGCTGCGCACCTCGGCGAGCGCGCGCTCGTGCACCGTGCTGTGCTGCCGGACCTCGAGCTCGGCGAGGTGAAATCCGAATGTCTGGGTTTGCCACAGCAGGTGCTGCAGCTCGCCGGACGCGAGTCGGTTCGCCCCCGCTGCCGCAAGCGAATCGCGCAGCACGTGCAGGTCGCCGAGCAGGTCGGTAGGAGACCGATATGCCGCCGGATGCTCACCCAATCGCGTCGCGCGAATCCGGCGCGCCACCTGCAGCAGGAACTCTCGGTGCGGCTCGGTCGAGTGCGCCCCCAATCGGCGTCGGAGGGCTTGGGATGGCGGAGTCGTCACCGCGTCGACCGTCAGCGCGCGGCCCACGCGGTTGGCCACCGCCTCCAGCGCGAGGAGCGCATGCTCGGCCTGGATGGCCATCGTCTCGGCGGTCACCTCAGCGTTGATTGCGGGATTGCCGTCGCGATCGCCGCCGATCCAGGTCCCGAAACGGAGAAAAGGCGGAGCCGGCGTGCCCAGGGCGGTGTCGAGCGAGCGCACGAGCTCCGGAGCGACACGAAAAAGCGTTTCGTCGAAAACGGCCATGAACGAGCGCACCTCGTCGAGTGGTTGGACGTGCGCCGAGCGCACCTGTGCGGTCCTCCACAATGAATCGACCTCTTCGACCAGCCGTCGGTCAGCCTCGTGCCGCTCGCTGTCGGAGATGCGGGGATCATCGAGGCGTTCCAGCTGCTCGCCCACGCGTCGGATCGCGGTCACGATCGCGCGACGGCGGGCCTCGGTGGGATGAGCGGTGAAGACGGGATGGATCTCGAGCGTCGCGATGAGCGCATCGAGGCGCTTGCGCCCGATCTTTGCACGGAGTTCGGTCACCGTTGCCGCCAGCGTCTCTGGAAGAGGCTGAGGACCCGAGTCGCGCTCGCGCAGAACGCGTGCCCGGTGATGCTCCTCGGCAAGATTTGCCAGATGGAAGTAGCAGGTGAAGGCGCGGGCCACCATCTCAGCGCGATCGAGCGGCCACGAGGCGACCACCTTCTCCGCCTGGCGTTCGAAGCGCCGGTCCTCCCGAGCGCGGATCACCAGGCCGCGCAACCGCTCGACGTCACGCAGCAGCTTCGCTCCGCCGTAGTCGGCGATCACCCTGCCGAGCAGGTCACCGAGGAGGCGCACGTCCCGCCGCAGCGGATCGGGGATCTCCTGGCGAGCGGTCTCCCGGGTCTTACTCAATGGGTCTGGAGACGACATATTCGAGAGAGTCGACCAGTGCGAGCAGAGACGCCTCGATGATGTTGCTCGAGCATCCGACGGTGGTCCATCGCCTTGTCCCGATGCCCGATTCGACGAGCACCCGTGTCGTGGCCGCGGTTCCGGCGTCGCCGTTCAGGATCCGCACCTTGTAATCGTGGAGGCTCACGTCATCGAGCGCCGGGAAGCGTGGACTGAGCGCCTTGCGCAGCGCGGCGTCGAGGGCGTTGACGGGACCGTTGCCCGACGCCGCCGTGTGATACAAGGTGCCGCCGACATCGACTTTCACCGTGGCCTCGGCGTGGACTGACCCGCCATTCTTGCGCACCTGTGTCGTGAAGTCCGCCACAGACCACGGCGCGGAATAGCCGGGCTGCAGGCGTCGCACCAGCATCTCGAAGGATGCATCGGCCGCCTCGTAGGAGTACCCCTGGTGCTCGAGCTCCTTCAGGTGATTCACGAGCTGACGCGTCTGCGGGTCGTCGCGGTCGAGCTCGAGACCGAACTCGCGGGCTTTGGCCAGCACGTTGCCTCGGCCAGAAAGCTCGGAGACCAGGACGCGGGCCTCGTTTCCCACCACGCCGGGATCGATGTGCTGGTAGGCGTCCTTGTGCCGAAGGACCGCGGCGACATGCTGGCCACCCTTGTGCGCGAAAGCGCCGTATCCGACAAAAGGCTGCTGCAGGGGGAGCGCGAGGTTGGCGATCTCGGCGACGGTGCGCGACAGCTCGGTGAACTGGGCCAGCGAGGCATCTGGAAGTGAGTCGACTCCGAGCTTGAGAGCAAGGTTGGAAACCACCGAGACGAGGTTCGCGTTACCGCAGCGCTCGCCATATCCATTGATGGTGCCCTGCACCATGTCGGCGCCCGCCATCACGCCCTCGAGCGTGTTGGCGACCGCGAGCTCGCAGTCGTTGTGGGTATGGATTCCGACTCGAGCCGGGCTGCCCATCTGTCGCAGCGCGTCGCGGACCGCTTCAACGCCACGCCTGACAGCGGACGGCATGCTGCCGCCATTGGTGTCGCAGAGGACGACCCAGGTCGCGCCGGCCCGCGCGGCCGAGAGGCAGACCTCGGTCGCGTACTCGGCGTCACGTACGAAGCCGTCGAAGAAGTGCTCGGCGTCGAAGATCACCTCGCGACCAAGGCCCACCGCGTAGGCGACCGACTCCTCGACCATCGCCAGGTTTTCGTTGTTCGTCGTCTGCAGCACGGTCGCGACCTGCCATGCATCGCTTTTGCCCACGAGTGTCCATACCGGAGCATTGCTCTCGGCGAGCGCTTTGAGGTTGGCGTCCTCCTCGCAGGTCCCGCCCGCGCGCCGGGTTGCGCCGAACGCCGCCAGCCGCGCGTGCGCGAGAGGTTCCGCCGCGAGGCGCGCGAACAGCTCCTCGTCCTTGGGGTTTGAGCCAGGAAACCCGCCCTCGACATAGTCGAAGGCAAGCCCGTCGAGGAGCCGCGCGATCCGTTCCTTGTCGGCGGCGGAAAACGAGACAGCAGGACCCTGCGCCCCGTCGCGCAGGGTGGTGTCGTACACCACGATCCTTCTGGCGGACATAAAAAAACCTCCCGACCTTCTCTAGGCCGGGAGGTCCACCGAATCAGCGACGCGCGCTAAGTCGGGGGACCTCCCCGGCTAATCTCGATCCCGATCGCAATCCGATTACGCACTGTGGGAGCGAAGCCTAATCCATGGCGGGCGGCGATGTATGGCTTTGGCCACCAATCGGTGAGGCAGGTGTTAGTGCGGCGGGGACAGCCGGGACGCGAACCACGTGCGGGCCAACCGAATCTCCGGGCCGCTGCTTAATTGCCTGTTGACAAAACCCTTGCCACGCCTTACGTTTTGCGAAGCGCGTTCGGCATTGTCGAACAGCAGTCAGAATAAATAGGGGGTTTCGCGGCGATGTTCTCGATTCGACAGCGGGCGTTGGCGGAAGTCTTCGGCACGGCAGCACTGGTCCTCGTCGGGCCCGGCTCCGTGATCGCGACGTTGGCGTTGGCGGGCAAGGCGGTGCCGGCCGTGACCGAGGCTGACCTGCTGGGGATCAGCTTCGCTTTCGGCTTCATCATCACGGCCCTGGTCTATGCGATCGGCAAGGTTTCGGGCTGCCACATCAACCCGGCGGTGACGTTTGCCCTGGCGATCACCAGGCGGTTTCCCTGGCGAGAGGTTCCCGTCTACTGGGTCTCTCAATTCGCCGGCGCGGTGATCGGCGCGTTTGCCATCTGGGGTGTGTTCGGCGCGAACGCGGTCACATTCGGCATGGGCCAGACCCACTTCGCCTCCGATGCGCCCACCTCCTACTACCTGCAGGCGGCGCTCGCCGAAGCGATCGGCACCGGCCTGCTGCTGTTCGCGATTCTCGGCATCGTCGACGGCCGATCCCCGCAGCAGCTGGCCGGACTTGTCATCGGTGGTGCTGTCGTCGGGATCATCCTCATCTTCGGCCCTGTCACCGGCGCATCCCTAAACCCGGCCCGCGCCTTCGGTCCCGAGCTGGTGCAGGCGATCGCTGGCGGCACGACTTACTGGGCGCAGTACATCCCCGTCTACCTGATTCCGGGACTCGTCGGCGCCGCCCTGGCGTCGTTCGTTTACGACTACCTGGCCAACCCGCGCCACGTCGAGCAGCCGATCGAGGAAGCGGTTACCCACGAAGAGGCGCCGGCGCACGTCGCCGCCGCCCACTAAGGAGCGAAAGATGGCAGTCGAAACCAACCAGATGCGTAAATTCCTCAACGATCCCGCCCACGTGGTCAAGGAATCGTTGGTCGGCCTGGCCGCCGCCCACGGAGACCTCCTCCGCTACGACGCCGTAAAGCAGATCATCGTGCGCAAGGACGCGCCGAAGAAGGGAAAGGTGGCGCTCATCTCGGGCGGCGGCTCGGGCCATGAGCCCCTACATGGCGGGTTCGTCGGGCTCGGCATGCTTGACGCTGCTTGCCCCGGCGAGGTCTTCACCTCACCGGTACCCGAGCAGATGCTGGCGGCCACCAAAGCGGTGGACGGCGGCGCGGGCGTGGTCCACATCGTCAAGAACTACACGGGCGACGTGCTCAACTTCAAAATGGCGGCCGAAGACGCCGCGGACGAAGGCATCAAGGTCACATCGGTGGTGATCGACGATGACGTCGCAGTCCAGGACTCGCTGTACACGGCGGGCCGGCGCGGAGTGGGTGCAACCGTGCTCGCGGAAAAGATCGCCGGAGCCGCGGCGGAAAGCGGCGCCGACCTGGCGAAGGTGACTGACATCGTGAAGCGTGTGAACGACCGGTCGCGCTCGTTTGGCGTGGCGCTCTCCTCGTGCGTGCCACCCGCTTCGGGCAAGGCGATCTTCGACCTTCCCGAGGGCCAGGTCGAGCTCGGCATCGGCATTCACGGCGAGCCAGGACGTAGGCGCGCTCCGTTGGGCTCGGCGACAGAGGTCGTCGACGTGATCGTCGAGGCCGTCGTGTCAGATCTCAAAGCAAAAAGAGGCTCGAAGGTGCTCGCCTTCGTGAACGGCATGGGCGGCACTCCATTGCTCGAGCTCTACCTCCTTTATGGCGAGGTTGACAAGAAGCTGCGCGCGGCCGGTCTGGAACCGGTCCGGAACCTCGTCGGCAGCTACATCACCTCACTCGAGATGGCGGGCGCCTCGCTGACCGTCCTCGAGCTCGACGAAGAGCTGACGAAGTACTGGGACGCGCCGGTGCACACGGCCGCCCTGCGCTGGGGCGTCTAGCGATTAACTTGATCAGCGAAAGGGTCATGAACGCGGCCACCATCGCCTCATGGATGCGCGAGATCAATGCATCGGTACGCGCCGAGCGGGATCACCTGGTCCAGCTCGACGCGGCGATCGGTGACGGAGACCACGGCACCAACATGACCAGGGGATTCGAGGCCGTGGTCTTGGCTCTCGGGCAGGCGCTCGACGCGGATCCAGAATCGCCGCCCGGAAAGCTGCTCATCCTCGCCGGCCGTACCCTCGTGTCCACGGTCGGCGGGGCGAGCGGACCGCTCTGGGGCTCCGCGCTGCGCAGCGGCGGCCGGGTGCTTGGTGACCAGGGCAGCTTTGACGGCGCGCAGCTCGTCGAGGTCCTCGCCGCTGCGCTGGCCTCGGTGAAGGACCTGGGCACGGCCGCGGTCGGCGACAAGACGATGGTCGACGCGCTCGAGCCGGCGGTCGAAAAGCTGCGCGCGCGGCTCACCGACGGGGCGACCGTCGAGGACGCGCTCGAGGGCGCGGCTGCCGCGGCGGAAGCAGGTATGCGCTCGACGATCCCGATCCAGGCGCGCAAGGGTCGCGCGTCGTATCTGGGCGAGCGGTCGGTCGGCCATCAGGACCCAGGTGCGACATCGACCGCCCTTGTCATTCGCGCTCTGCAGAAGGCCGTCGTCTACCAGAACCGCTGATGGGCGAGGTCGTCCTCCACGGCGTCAGCGCCGCCCCCGGAATCACGATGGGCTACGCGGTCGTGCTCGACGGCGCTCGCAACGCCGATGCCGCGACGCTCTCGGTCGCACAACGCGCCGTCGAGGCGCAGGGCGCCGCGGATGCGCTCCAGTTGACTGCCTCTGAGTTGGAGCGAATTGCCGAAGATCTCCGCGAGGCGGGCCGTGACGCTGAGGCTGAAATCGTCGAGACCGGCGTGCTCATGGCTCTCGACCCGGAGTTGAGCGCGCGCGTCGAGGCGCTCATCGTGGACCTCGGAGTCAGCGCCGAAGTCGCCCTTCGTGAAGCCGCGGACCAGACCGCAGCCGAGCTCGCGCGGCTTCCGGATCCGGCGCTCGCTCTGCGCGCCGACGATGTGCGGAGCGTGGGCCGCCGGGCTGCAGCTTGCGTCGCCGGTGCAGCCCGCACCGTAATCGAAGGTGTGATTGTGGCACGCACATTGGGCCCGGCCGACGTCGCCGAGCTCGCACCAAAGGCGAAGGGAATTGCACTCGCGGGCGGAGGAGTCACCGCGCACGCGGCCATCGTCGCGAGGTCGCTGGGGCTGCCGATGGTCGTGGGACTGGGCGCCGAGCTGCTCGCGATCGGCGATGGGGAGGAGGTCCTCGTCGACGGCGACCGCGGCATCGTCGTCCGGGGACCGGACGTCGGGCGGATCTCAGTCGCCCGCGCGGAGGCCGAGCGCCGGCGCCTGGCCCGAGAGGCTGCCGTGGCCCGGCGACTGGAGCCTGCGCAGACCAAGGATGGGCATCGCGTCCGAGTTCTCGCCAACGCCTCGACCGCGGCGGAGCTACGGGAGGCGATGGAGCAAGGCGCCGAAGGGGTCGGACTCTTGCGCAGCGAGCTGCTGTTCCTGGAGGCGCCGGCCTGGCCCACATTCGAAGAGCAGGTCAGGGTTCTTCGGCCGGTGCTGAGCCGCCTGCGCGGCACGACCGCGACGGTCCGTCTTTTCGATTTCGGCGGCGACAAAACGCCGCCCTTCCTGCGCGGCGCCTCCGCGCGCGGCATCGACCTGCTCCTGGACGCACCGCAGGCGCTGCAAACGCAGCTTGCCGCGATCGTCGAGGCGGGTCGAGAGACCGACCTACGCATCCTCGTCCCCATGGTGACGTCGGCTGAGCAGATGCAGGCGGCGCGCGGCCTGCTCAACGAGGTGCTCGGCGGGCGCCGCGCGCAGCTCGGCGCGATGATCGAAACACCCGAAGCCGCCGCCTCCGCGCAGGCGATATCGGCGGTCGCTGAGTTTTTGAGCATCGGCACCAACGACCTGACCCAGCTGGTGCTTGGACTGGATCGCGAGCAATCAAAGACCGCGCCCGTGCTCGACGTCCGCGTGCTCCGGCTGATCGCGGCGACCTCGCGGGCCGCACATGCGGCGCACATCCCGGTCGATGTCTGCGGCGAGGCTGCGTCCGAGCCAGGCGCGATGTCTGTCCTGGTCGGCCTTGGGGTGGACGAGCTCAGCGTCGCCGCAGCGCGCGTGGGCGTGGTTCGGCAGTGGGTCCGCGAAATGCGTTATGCGACCTCTCGCCGACAGTCGCAGAAGTTACTCGATGAGGCCGGTCACGCAAGCCGCGAGCGCGTCTAGGGCGGCGGGCGCGTCCTCACCCTCGGCGCTGATGCGGAGCAGGGTGCCGCCGGTTGCGCCGAGGGCAAGCACGGCGAGGATGCTCTTCGCGTCGGCCACCTTGCCGTCGACGCCCACAGTCGTGCGGGATCGAAAACGCATCGCCGTCTTGACGAAGGTGGCCGCGGGACGCGCGTGCAGCGCGACAGCTGCGGGAAGAGCGACCTCGATTTCAGAATTTACTTGCACCGCGCGCCTCCTCCGCTGCTCGGGCCACGTCGTCCAGGCCCTGGCCGGCGGAAGACATCACCGCCGCGGCGATCGCTCCCTCCACGAACGGCGCGTCGACGAGCCGGACATGGCCATTGCCGCGTCCTTCTTCGAGGAGGTGACGCACCGTGAGGACCGAGCTGCCGAGGTCGGCCAGCACGACGACCCCCTGGCCGCAGTCCGCTTTTGTGATCGCTATGCGGACCGCATCGCCAGTCGTACCCAACGTTCCGTCAGGTCCACCGCCAGCCGGCTCGACGCGGACATCATCTCCGGCCACCTGGGACGCGAGCGCGGCAAGACCGCGGGCGAGCTCAAAACTGTGGGAGACCAGTACAATCCCGACCAACCGATTCACACTCCCATTAAGTTCCGGACGACGGTCGTCAGTCTACACTACCGACAGCAATTCAGCAATGCCGAATAGCAGCTCACGCACAAAACGGCGGTCCTCGATCCAATCCCTCGACCGCGCGACCGCGATCCTCAAGGCTCTGGCGAGCGGTCCGCGTCGCCTGGGTGTCAGCGAGCTCGCGGAGCGTCTCGGTCTCGCCCGGCCGACAGTCCACGGCTTGCTCCAGACACTGCAGGCACACGGTTTCGTCGAACAAGACTCGTACTCCGACAAGTACCAACTCGGTCCAGGCCTCCTCCAGCTCGGCTACTCATACCTGGACCTCAACGAGCTGAGGGCGCGTTCAATCGGTCATGCGGACCATCTCGCGACGCGGACGCGCGCTGCCGTTCGCGTAGGCGTCATGCACGGATCGAGCGTGGTGGTGGTGCACCATGTGTTTCGGCCGGACGCGACGTTTGGCGTACTCGAGGTGGGCATCCAGCTGCCGCTTCACGCGAGCGCGCTGGGCAAGGCGATCCTTGCTTTCTCCCCGCTGCAAATGGTCGAAGACCTGCTGGTAGAGCCACTGCCGCGCCTGACGAAGCAGACACTGGGTGATGCCGACCTCCGCCGTGAGTTGAGCGTGATCAGGGATTCCGGCATCGCAACTGAACGCGATGAGGCGGTGCTCGGGGAGTCAAGCGCCGCGGCCCCGATCTTCGATCACGGCGGCCAGGCGGTGGGCGCCATCGGCGTGGTCGACTCGACGGACCGCATCTTTGCGCGGGGACTTGTACGCGGGCTCGGCGCCGCTGTGAGCGAGGCAGCGCGTGGAGTCTCGCGCGAGCTAGGGGCGGCGCGCTGGCCTTACGCGGCCGAAGCTTAGTTATCTTTCTCGGCCATGGGCGAGTCTGCAGCGACCGGGCTGCTCGTCGAGTGCCGCGATGAACCGGGTGTGCTCTACCGGATCACCGAGGCGATCTTTCGCCATGGCGCCAACATCAGCTACGTCGCCGGAGGTGCTCGCCGCGAGACGATCGCCGAGCTTCAGCTGGAGATCTCCGGCGCGCCTGATCAAAGCCGACTGATCGCCGACCTCGAAGCCGTGTCGGGCGTCATGCACGTCGGCGTGGTGCCGACCTTCCAGATGATCTACGGCAAGCGCGTGATCGTCATCGGGGGCGGTGCGCAGGTCGGCATGGTGGCGCAAGGCGCTATCTCGGAGGCCGACCGCCACAACATCCGCGGTGAGCGCATCTCGGTCGACACGATTCCGCTCGTCGGCGAGGAGCAGCTGGCCGACGCGGTGAGGGCGGTGGCGCGCCTGCATCGCGCCCGAGCGCTCGTGCTGGCCGGTGCGTTGATGGGCGGCGACATCAGCAACGCGGTCCGCGAGATCCGTGAGGCCGGAATCCTGGTCCTCTGCACGAGCATGGCCGGCTCCGTGCCCGACGCGGCGGACGTTGTTGTGAGCGACCCGGTCGAGGCAGGCGTCATGGCTGTGATGCTGATCGCCGACACGGCGAAGTTTTCGATCGAGCACGTGCGCGGCAAGCGCTTCTGAACTCCCCGGATAGTCCGGACTATCCGGATACGTCGCGGGTCTTCACGCTGATCGCCATCGTGCCCGTCGCCGAGCCTACGTAGACCCCCCGCGTCGGCGCCGCGTCCGTGTAGTCGCGTCCGACCGCAAGCCGCACGTGGTGCGGCGTGGTCCGGATCGGATGGGTGGCGTCGAAGCCGATCCAGCCCCGACCGGCCACCCACGCCTCAGCCCAAGCGTGCGACGCGGTCGCGGCCCGCTCGCCGGGTGTGTGGATGTAGCCGCTGACGTAGCGAGCGGGCACGCCCATGTCCCGCGCGACCGCGATGAAAAGATGAGCGAAGTCCTGGCAGACCCCCGCGCGTAGGTTGAGCACGTCCTCGACCGAGCTGTAGACGTTCGTCACCGTGCGGTCGTACGTGAAATCGCGGCTGATGGCGATCGTGAGCTCGTCGAGCGCCTGCTCGGCCGCGCCGGGTGCGGTCGGGTCCGAGATGGTGTGCCGGAGTGCGAGCTCGCGCACGCCCTCGACGTCTCTTACCGGTGATCGAAAGCGCAGGAAGTCCTGCACCAGCTCCTCGCCCTGCTGCTCGTCCGGACCGAGGCCGGTCTCGACCGTGGAGCGGCTGACCACGCTCAGTCCCGCATGTGGGCGGACGAGGTTGAAGTAGTGGACACGGTTGCCGAATCCGTCCACGTACGTCCGAGGCTTGACCCCGTGGCTGACCTCGAGCCTGAAGTCGGTGCAGCGCTGCCCGTTGCCGTCCATCGGCTGCAGCCGCACCTCCATCACGGTCTCCGCGATGGGACCGGTGTAGTGATAGCGAGTGCTGTGTAGGATCTCGAGTTTCATTTCTCGACCTGTTGCTGCTGCTGCGGCACGCCGCGTCCTTCTTCTCCGGAGACGGCGGCCGGCACCTTGCTCGGGTGAAAGTAGGTCTCGCGCATGGCCAGCTCGAGCTGTCGCAGCAGGCCGCGGCAGCCGGCGTCGAACTCGAGT
>Ga0209160_1000178_pt1 | contig 47650 bp, 49 predicted proteins | sample GraSoiAngelo_153_FD_186167 | JGI IMG/M metagenome (GOLD analysis project Ga0209160, IMG submission 186167) | Grasslands soil microbial communities from the Angelo Coastal Reserve, California, USA - 14_1009_12_40cm (SPAdes) (version 2) | ecosystem: Environmental > Terrestrial > Soil > Grasslands ...
TGCAGTCCTGGTTCCGCCAGGAGAAGTTCACGACGATCTGCTTCGACAATGAGCTGTACGCCAATACCGGCGGGCAGGAGAGCGGATTGATGCAGAAGGGTTTCGTGGCGAAGATGGCGCCGGTCGGGAAGAAGTTCGACAAAGTACGCCTGCCCGAAATCGCCAAGGAGTCCGGCTGTGTCTATGTAGTCAACTGCACGGTGAGCAAGCCGTCATTGGTCGAGAAGGTCGTGAAGAATGCGGTCCTGATCGCTCGCGAGATCGGCCCGACCTACCTGCAGCTCTACACGCCGTGCATTCTCGAGATCGGGAAGAACAGCATGGAAGGTCTCCAGGAGATGCGCGATGCCGAGAAACCCGGCGAGCGCTTTGCCTATAAGGAGTACGTCTCAGACGAGGCGAAGGCGTTCCTCGCCGATCTGGCTGAGAAAGAGAAAGCCAAGAAGGCGTCTGCTAAGGAAGCGCTGACACAGGCGTGACGACGAGTTGAGGCGGAGGAGGGCCCCCCATGATTAAACGGCGTATCAACATCCGGATGTCCGGCCTGGGAGGCCAGGGCGTAGTGACCTCGGCTCACGTCATGGCCATGGCCGCCGCGAAGGACGGCAGGCAGGCCATTTCCAACCCCTTCTTTGGGGCCGAAAAACGGATGGCGCCGGCTGAGGCATATGTGCGGATCGGCGTCGAGCGGATCTATGACCGGGGCGAGTTGGTATACCCGGAAGTGATCGAGGTGTTCCATCCGCAGGTGATCAACCAGGGCAAGAGCTACACCATGCCGTTCTATTCGGGCATCAAGCGGGGCGGGCTGGTGATTATCAACTCCAACATGGAATTGTTGACCGACGAAGACAAACAGCGTCTGGCCGATCTGGACGTGGCCGTGTATTACGTGAATGCCACCGAGATCGCGCTCGAGATTGCGAATACCGAGTTGTCCACGAACATGGGCATGATAGGGTCGGTCGCCGGAATTACCAAGTGCGTGTCAATGCAAGCGTTGGACTTGGCCCTTCAGGACCGGTTCGGCAAGAAATATGTCGCATCGGGCGGTACCGCGACCCTCGATCAGGCGATTACGAAGAAATTCGCGAAGAAGGAATTGCTGCTCGCCAAGAACCTGGCGGTGGTGAAAAAGGCCTACGAACTCGGGGCCGAATGGGCGGAAAAGAATCACGTCGAGTTGATGGTCGCGGCTGCGTGAGTGGAGGAAAGGACGACGCATGTACAACGTAGCGGTGGTGACAGACGAGAAGTGCGTGGCGAAGAAGGGATGTCGCCTCTGCATCATGTATTGTCCCGAAGCAGACTGCATCCTTCTGGATACGAAGAATATGGTGGCCAAGGTCGTGACGGACATTTGTAAAGGCTGCGAGCTTTGCAAGGTCGTGTGCGATGCGGCCAAGCATCAGGCCATCGAGATGCTGGCCATGGGCGCTGACGGCAAGTTGCTTCACAAAAAGGGAGAAGCGGCAGGGCTCGGGCAAGCCTACGCGGGTTGATCGCATTCTCCAGAGAGTTCTTCGAGAAGCCCCATGGCGTGCGCGTCATGGGGCTTTTTGATTGGAACGGTAAGGGGTCTTCAACATGAACAACGCAATCAGACAGTCCATCCAGGAAGTCGGGGAGGCCATGTCCCGAGTCAACCAGGCCTTCCAGGTGTACGTGGAAGAGTTGAAGGCCTTGGGCAAGGATCCCACCGAGATCAAGCAGGTCGCCCAAAACGCCGACACGCTGAGGGACAGCGGGCACATCTACATGTCCTGGGCGCGTCACTATGCCGGGATCGGTGGCGATGAAGCGCCGACGGAAGACATCGACGAGGACGAAGGCCGGATCGGAGGGTTCTAAGGACGAAAGGAATTGATCGCGGAGGTGTGGATTGTTTACTATTAGTCCTGAGTCCATAATCGAACGTGTTCCCCGGTAGCTCAGTTGGTAGAGCGATCGGCTGTTAACCGATTGGTCGCAGGTTCGAGTCCTGCCCGGGGAGCCAGCCTTCTTAACCCAACACGGCCAGCACGCAGATTCCCAGCACGATCCGGTAGTAGGCGAAGGGTTTGAAGGTGTGCTGTTGAATGTAGCGTAAAAACCCCGCGACGACCAGGAGTCCGGTGAGGAAGGCCACCGCCAGACCGACTGGGAATAGCAGCGGATCCTCCTGAAAGAGCAGCGCGCGGGACTTGACGATTTTATACCCGGTCGCGGCGATCATCGTCGGGATCGCCAGCAGGAAGGAAAACTCTGTAGCGGTTCTCCGGTCCATCCCGACCAGCAGACCGCCCATGATGGTTGCCGCGGAGCGCGACACCCCCGGGAATAATGAAAAGCATTGGGCCACACCGACCCACCAGGCTGCTCGAAGGCCGATCCCTTCCATCGCGGTGATCTGGTACGCTTTGACCGTATGCTCGATGACCAGCATCACGACGCCGCCGACCACGAGCGCGCCCGCCACGGTGACCGGTCCGAACAGATGTGCCTCGATCCAGCTGTGGGTCACCAATCCCACGATAGCTGCGGGCAAGAAGGCGGCTCCGAGCCCCAACCAGATCTGCCGGCTGGTGGGGTCTGAGGGAAACTGCTGGAGCAGAACCCAGAGGCGCCGGCGGAAATAGACGACGACGGACAGAATGGAGCCCAGTTGAATTGCGATCTCGAAGCTGATGGCGTGGGTGCCTGTGAACCCTAGGGCGTGTCCGACCAGGATGAGGTGACCGGTGGAGGAAATGGGCAAGAATTCGGTCAGGCCTTCGACAGCACCTAAGATGATGGCCGTCCACAGGGTCATACAGGCGGCGGTATCATCAGGGAGGGGCGGGAAAATGTCAATGACTGCCGTTGATAACTTGTTCAGGCAGTTGACAAAATAGGATGTTTCGACTACATGTTGATCGACGGCAGCTCACGCTCTGCCGAAACGATCGTCTTTGACGTGGGGGAGTGCATGAGGGAACAGATTGTGAGGGGCCTCATGGCGCTTGTGCTGGTGGGATTGCCGGGGTGCGTGAGTCAGGGCACGTACGATCAGACCCTGAACGACCTTCAGTCTACGAAGAGTCATCTCGATCGTCTCCGCGTCCAAAATGAGGCTCTCAACAAGCAGGTCATCGGTCTGAAAGAGTCCAATGCCAAGCACAAAGAAGAATTGGACAAAACCAACGCGCAGATTGCGTTGTTGAAAGAGGAGGTCGGCAAGGAACGGCAGACTGCCGGCAACTTGGTGAAGGACCTGGACCGGCAGGTCAAGGAATTGGCGAAGGCCAAGAAGGACTTGACGCAGGAGCTCGAGGTCCAGAAGCAGCGGTATGAAGACTCCTTGAAGACGATCAAGCGGCAGGCGAAAGAACTGAAGGAACGTGAAAAGTCGGCGTTGCTTGAGCCTCCCGCGCCGCAAGCAAAGCCCCCTGCCCCTCCCGCCGATGCGACAAAGCCTCCTGAGGCTCCATCACCGGCTCCGAATGAGGCAGCGCCGCCTGTCCCGGCGGCGCCCGCTTCACCCTCCAATCAGGATGCAAAGGCACCGGCGAACCTCGTGGACATCAACAAGGCCACTCCGGCTGACCTGACCTTGACCCTGGGACTGGACAAGGAGGATTCCGACAAGCTGGTCAAGAACCGCCCCTACAAAACGATCGAGGAGCTCGTCACAAAAGCCGGGATCGCCAAGACGACGGTGGATAAAATTCGGGAAAAGGTCACCGTCGGTCCGTAACAGTCTCAACCCATATCTACCCCCTCGCAGGTGGTCATCGCTTTCATGGCTTTTTCCTCCCTGAATTCCTGTATTCACAGTATTGTGATACCGGCCTCTGTCCCGTAGGTTCATCGGTATCTTCGGCTACTCCATCACCCACCTCGGCACGGAATACGACGACTGAGGGTCGCGCCGTGCTTCGTCACCCGCAGTTCGGCTGCGGAGGTGTCCCAGCACCTGCTTCTGCGCCGGTTTGACACCACGACAGGGGGCCCCCTAGAATGATCCCCCAGGCGTGTGAACGGATGCCGATTCAACCAACTTGGTCACCGTGGTGTCTAAGAAGATACAGGCTGCTACGCTCTAATTCGGGCAGGATAGACACGTGTGATGGAAGGAGGCGAGAATGGGACGGACGATGGTGGTGCTGGTGGCAATAACCGTTGGCTTCTTGGTGGGAGAGCGAGGAGGAGTTGCGGTGTTTGCCGACGAGCCCAAGGCACCGCAGGCCCTACCAGAGGTCTTGACCTTAGATAAGGCCGTGGAACTGGCACTGTCCAATCACCCCAGCCTCCGGGTGGCCTCCGGAACCCAAGCGATCAATGAAGCACTGGTAGGACAGGCCCAGGCCGGATTCTATCCGCAGGTGCAAGGAACGATCTCCAAAACGCTGAGGACGACGAATTCCACCAGTCAATTCAGTGGAAGTGCAACCAGCACTGGGCGACAAACCAACGGCATCACCACTGGATTCAATTCGGGCAGCGTGACGCTCAACCAGTTGCTCTATGATTTTGGGACGATCAAATCCCAAGTTGAGACGGCGCAGTTCAACCTCCAAGCCGCCAATTCGGACGCGGAGACCATCGTGCAATTGGTCGTCGTCAACGTCCAGCAGGCCTATTTCGGTCTTCAGCAGACCCAGCGCCTGGTCACCGTAAACGAAGAAGCCATCACGCAGTTCCAGAAGCACTTGGACCTCGCCAAGGGGCGGTTCAAGGCTGGAATCGCGCCCAAAATCGACGTGACCACAGCTGAAGTTGACCTCTCCAATGCCCAACTGAATCTGATCACGGCCAAGAACAATGCCCTGGTCGCTCGGGTGACCTTGAACAACGCGATGGGCATCCAAACGACGAGCCCATACCGTGTTCAGGACCCTGGCCAGGCGGAACCTTATCAAGTTTCTCTGGACGAAGCGGTGGCCCGGGCGATGCAGCTTCGGCCGGAGATGATCTCCCAGCGGGCCCAGGAACGTGCGGCCGAGGCGGCCATCAAGGCTGCCCAAGGCAATTTCTTCCCGACGGTCACCAGTTCGGCCACCTACACTTACAGTGGGATAGAATTTCCGCTGGTCTATAACTGGAATGTCAATGGCACCGTGAACGTTCCGATTTTCAGCGGATTCCTCACCAAGCAGCAGGTGGCCCAAGCCCGCGCGAACCTCCTGAAGACCAAGGCGACCGGGGACGTCCTCCGACAGACCATCCTGCTGGAGGTGAGCCAAGCCCTGTTGAATCTGGAGGCTGCCAGGGAGCGCTTGAAGCTGACGGCGGTGACTGTGGATCAGGCCAAGGAACGCCTTGCCTTGGTGGAAGGACGGTACAAGGCCGGACTCAGTAATGCGGTGGAAGTGACGGACGCCGAGGTGGTGCTGGTGAACGCGCTGGCCAACGACGTTGTCGCAATGTCGACTTACCAGGCGGCGAAGGCCCAGCTCGACCGGGCCATGGGCATCAACACGCCGGTGCGGGGAGGCTCATGAGGCGGACTACGTGGATCGTCGGCGCGTTGCTCCTGGCCGGGCTGGGGACCGGCGGCTACGTGTACTTGAACGGCGACCAGAAGGCGCCTGTCCGGTACAAGACTGCAAAAATCGAGCGGGGCATGGTGACTCAGACCGTCACGGCCACCGGCACGATCAATCCGGTCATCACGGTCCAGGTGGGCAGCCAGGTCTCCGGCCTGATCAAGGCTCTCTACGCCGATTTCAACTCAGTCGTGAAGGCCGGGCAGGTGGTGGCTCAGGTTGATCCGGCTCCGTTCCAGACTGCTGTCACGCAGATGGAGGCCAATCTCCAGAACGCGTTGGGAAACCTGGCTCGTTCGCGTGCTGATCTGTCCCTGCAGAAGCTCAACTTTGAACGCGCGAATGTTTTGTTTGCGCAGCACTTGAACGCACAGCAGGATGTGGATAATGCCCGCACCGCCTATGAAACCTCTCAAGCCAATATACTAATTGCGGAGGCAGGGGTAAAACAAGCTCGGGCTCAGTTGGACACGGCTAAGGTCAACCTGGAGTACACGACAATCCATTCGCCGGTGCACGGCATCGTCATCTCCCGGAACGTGGACGTCGGCCAGACGGTGGCCGCGAGTTTCCAAGCCCCCGTTCTCTTTACGATCGCCAAGGACTTGACCAAGATGCAGGTGGACACGAACGTCAGCGAGTCGGATATCGGGGGTATCACGGAGGGCAAGCCCGCCACGTTCGTTGTGGATGCCTACCCCAATCAGGTCTTCAGGGGCAAGATCACGCAGGTTCGTAATGCGCCGATTACCGTGCAGAATGTCGTGACCTATAACGTAGTGATCGGGGTGGACAACTCCGATCTTCGGCTCAGGCCGGGGATGACCGCCAATGTGTCGATCATCGTCGCGAGCCGCGAAAATGTCTTGCGGGTCCCCAATCCGGCTTTACGGTTCAAGCCGACCCTGCTGGTGAAGGGTGACGACAAGGCTGGCAGCAGTCAGGTTTTGGCGGCTGACAAGCGGGACGGCGGCCGCAAGGGCAGCCTCCCTGGGACAGGAGGGCGGGACGCGAAGGCCAAGCCGACGGTCTGGCAGCCCAACCCGTCTGGGGAGCCGACTGCGGTCGAGGTGAAGACCGGCATCACGGACGGGACGTTCACGGAGCTTGTCGAGGGGCCTTTGAAGGAGGGCGACGAGGTCATCATAGGGCTGAAAATGCCGCGAGGGCCTCACGGTGGCTCCTCTAGTTCCTTACCGCCCGGATTCGGCCCCCAGCCGTCTCAGCCCTCCGGCACCGGCACGCCGCGAGGGCGCTGATGAGCCTGATCGTCTGCCGGGACCTCGTGAAAACCTATCGCTTGGGCGAGATGGACGTCCACGCCTTGCTGGGGGTGTCGCTGACGATCGACACCGGCGAGTTTGTGGCCGTCATGGGGGCCTCGGGTTCCGGCAAATCCACCTTGATGAACATCCTCGGGTGCCTCGACGTCCCGACGGCCGGCACCTATATCTTGGAGGGGACCGACGTCTCTACGTTGGGGGAAAATCGCCTTGCAGAGATCCGCAACAGCAAGATCGGCTTCGTATTTCAGAACTTCAACCTCATTCCGCGGACGACTGCCCTGGAGAACGTGCAGCTTCCGCTGTTCTACAGAGGGATACCGGCGCATGAACAGAAGGCCTTAGCCCTGCGCGCGCTAGAGCGGGTGGGGCTTGCCGATCGGCAACGACATCATCCGGCCCAGTTGTCCGGCGGGCAGCAACAGCGGGTGGCCATTGCCCGCGCGCTGGTCACGGACCCGTCGATTATTCTGGCCGACGAGCCGACCGGCAATCTGGACAGCCAGGCCTCCAGGGAAATCATGGAGACGCTGACACAACTGAACCGGGAAGGAATTACCATCATCCTGGTCACCCATGAAGCAGAGATCGCCGGCTATGCCCGGCGGGCCATCACGATGAAAGACGGAGTGATCCTTTCCGACCGCAACGCCGGCGGAGTGGCCGTCGCGCGCGTCGTCCCGCAGGAGGTGCGGGCATGAACTTTCTGCTGATGACGGTGGTCGTGGCGTTCCGTGTCCTCGCGCGCAATCGCATGCGCTCGGCGCTGACGATGCTGGGGATCATCATCGGGGTGGGGGCCGTGATCGCGATGGTCAGTATCGGAGAGGGCGCGAAAGCCGCTGTCCAGGCCCAGATCGCTTCCTTCGGCACCAATGTCATCACCATCCTGCCGGGTTCGATGACTCTCAGCGGGGTACGGACCGGACATGGCGGGGCAGTGACGCTGACCATCGCGGACATGGAAGAGTTGAAGAAGATCCCCGGTGTGACCTACGCCGGTTGGGGTCGCCGAGATGCGATGCAGGTCGTCCACGAGAACAAAAACTGGTTCACGACGATCAACGCCGTGTCGCCAGACTACTTGGTCATCCGTGCTTGGACTGCCCTGAATGGAGAGTTCTTTACCCAAACCGAGATGGACACGGCCGCCAAAGTGGTGCTTCTGGGGAATACCATCCTCAAGAACCTGTTCGAGCCAGGAGAAGATCCCATGGGCGCCATGATTCGGATCAAGAACATGCCGTTTAAGGTTGTGGGCACCCTCGAAGCTAAAGGGTATGACACAAGGGGGAACGATCAGGATGATGTGGTGTTCATACCCTTCACCACCGCCGAGCGGAAGATCATGGGCACCAAGTTCATGGGGTCCATCGGGGCCGGTTATCTCTCGGCCGAATCCCCGGAGCAGATGGCTCAGGTCGTGGACGAGGTCCAGCGAGTCCTGCGTCAGCGGCACAAGTTGCGTCCTGATCAGGATGATGATTTCACGGTTCGCAATCAGATCGATATAGCCAAGGTTCAAGAAGGGACCAGCGAATCCATGAAACTGATGTTGTTGGCGGTGGCGTCCATCTCGCTGCTGGTCGGAGGGATCGGGATCATGAATATCTTGTTGGTCTCGGTCACGGAGCGTACCCGGGAGATCGGTATCCGCATGGCAGTGGGGGCCAAGCGCCGGCACATCCTCCTGCAGTTCCTGGTGGAAGCCGTGGTCCTGAGCGCCATGGGCGGGTTGATCGGAGTCGGGTTGGGAGTTGCGGGCGCCCAGGCCGCTTCCAACATCGCCGGCTGGCCGACCATCATCTCGGCCGACATCTTGTTGATCGCCTTTGGATTCTCAGCCCTGGTGGGCATCTTTTTCGGTCTCTACCCGGCCAACAAGGCCTCCCAGCTGAACCCCATCGAAGCCTTGCGTTACGAGTAGTTGCGCGGGAGCGAACGATGTGGAACCAGAACTTCATGTTCACCCAGACAGGGGCCATGCCCATCGACAAGAACGAGAACGAACTATTCCACGATATCCCGCAGGTCATGGACAGTGCGACGTTGAATGGGGAACGGTATATCTCGGTCTGGGTACAAGGTGAGGAAAAGAACGGCAAGCCGGTCATGTACACGAACATCTACGCGCGGACGGCCATTCTGGACATCGGTCGGCAGGCCGGGCTCTTACAGCCATTGCAGGGCCGGTCCCATCAAATCAAGAAGCTCCTCTCCGAGGCTCAGAAGACTTGGATCAGGGAGTGGTTGCTCAAGACGTCGGCCGAGGCCTGGGAGAACAGCGACGAATCGTTCAAGGTGATTTTCGAGAAAGACTGACGACGGAAAAAATCAGGCCGTGGGGCAGAGCCATGACATTCCAGAGGAGATGGTCGGCGGCGATCGGCGCAGGTGGGTGCGCGTTGCTTGTGATGCTCTGGAGTTCAGCCGTCGGGTTGAAGGACGGCGGCGCAGTCGTCACGGCTGCTCCCGAGGTGCTCTATGCTCCCGAAGACAAGCCGGCCGACCGCCTGGTCGCGCTCTATGAAGGGGCCCGGCACTCGATCTATATCGCCACCTACGGGTTGACGTATCCTCCTGTGGTGAGGGCGCTCGTCGCGGCGAAAAAGCGCGGCGTAGATGTGCGTGTCATTACCGACCGGGGGAAAATCGACGACCGCAAGCAACGCGCCGCCCTGGATACCTTGCTGTTGGCGGGCGTCCCGATCAAGATCAATCGTCACGACGGTCTCATGCACATGAAGCAGGTTGTCGTCGATGACCAGGTAAACACGTCAGGCTCGATGAACCAGACGTCGAGCGCCGCCCTCTACAACGATGAACGGTTGGATATCCTCCATGATGTGGCCAGCACTCAGCGGGCGAAGGAAAAATTTCTGAAGATGTGGGCCGATCACGCCCGCTACGAAGATTGGCGATGAACGTTGACGTTGCTGTAGCGGGGGCCGGTGGCGGAGGCGCGGTCCTGGGGCTGGCGCTTGCTCAGATGGGTGTTTCGGTCCTTGTCGTGGAGCGTCAACCCGGCCCGCTGACCGTTCTTCGGGGAGAGACCATCCAGCCGAACGGCCAGCAGATCCTCGAGCGGCTGAGCCTCCTCTCGGCGCTCACGCCGGAGGTCGTGGAGCCCGTGCAGCGCTTCCACTTCATTCGGATCGGTGGGGAGCGCCTCTGCACAATGGACTACGGCATGCTGCCCGAGCCGTACAATCGGGCGCTGGTGGCCCTCAATGCGGTCCACCACGTCCTCCTGAGCCGGCTACCTGCCCAGCCGAGCGCCCAGCTCTGGTACGGGGCCGAGTTCCAGGGAATTCTGCGGAAGAATGGCCGCGTGGATGGCATTGTGATCCGAAGAGCGGGAGAGCAGTCAAGCACTGAAGTTCAGGCCAGCCTGGTGGTGGGAGCCGACGGGACAGGATCGCTGGTGCGGCGCGCGTTGGGGATTCCGGCTGAGGTCTATCGCTATCGGCACGGCTATCTGATCGCGCTCCTGCCGCGCCCGGAAGGCATGTGCGGCGAGGCGCGCTACTACGTCGGACGCGGGGAGTTGCTGGGATTGTTCCCGGCTCCGGGAGACCGTGTGGTGGCGCTCTTTATGGTCGAGGCCGACGCAGTCGACGCGCTCAGAGCGCAGGGTTTGTCCGCGTTTAAGTCGCGTGTGTCGGCGATCGACGCGGCGATGACCAAGCCGCTGGAAAGCTTGACGTCGTGGGAGCAGGTCGTTCTGCTCCCCTGCGCGCGTGTCCGAACAGATCGGTGGGTCGTGGACGGCGGGGCCTTGATCGGCGACGCGGCGCACGCGATGAATCCGCACGCGTCGCAGGGCCGGATGCAGGCGATGGCCGATGCCATGGCGCTGGCCGAAGTCATCGGCCGGTGCCGTGAGACCGGTGATTGGTCGGCTGAAGCGCTGGCGTCCTACGAGCGGGCGCGCCGCCCGCAGGTGGAGATGCTCCAGCGGCTGGCGGATGAGCAGACGTTTTTCTGGAATGCAGCGGACCCGGTGCGGTGTTTCTTGAGAGATCGCGTGTTCCGCGGGCTGGATCGAAACGCGAGGCTGCGCTATCAGGCCCTGACCGCCACCGCCGGGTTGCGGGCCACACCTCCGTTGACTTGGATGGACAAGCTCATGGCCGCCGGGTTTCTCCCCGACCCACGCGCTGACCAAGCTCCAGTGTAAGGTTCGTTAAGCAGGGTGGGCGTACAGGGTGGTGACGGTGGCGTCAGTGATGCGGACGGGAACGAGGCTGCCGGGCTTGATGCTGTGGCCAGTCTTGGGGAACACCGTGACGATGTTGCCGTCTGTGCGGGCTTTCCACTGATCGGCGTATTTACCATCACCCTCCACTAGAACCTCGACGGTCTTCCCAATCAGAGCCCGATTCTTATTCAGTGACATCCCCCGCTGAAGCTCAACCAGCCGTGAGACGCGCTCGGCCTTGACGGCGTCGGGGACGTCGTCGGGGAATTTTCGCGCCGCGATGGTGTTCTTCCGCTCGGAGTATTTGAAGATGTACGCGGAGTGGTATCCGACCTGCTCCACGAGGTCATAGGTCTCCGCGAACTCCGCCTCGGTTTCGGAGCAGAACCCGGCGATGATGTCGGTGGTGAGGACGATGTCCGGGCAACGTCGCCGGATGCGGGCCACGAGCGCCAGGTATTCCGCCCGCGTGTAGGTCCGATTCATAAGCTGGAGAATGCGGTCGTTGCCGGCTTGGAGCGGCAGGTGGATGTGCTCGCAGATCTTGGGATGGCCAGCGGCCGCCTCCAACAACTTATCCGGGAAGTCTTTCGGGTGTGGCGATGTGAATCGCACGCGCTCGATGCCCCGGATGTCCGCGACCGCGCCCAGCAGGTCGGCGAAATCATGGACGCCGTCTCGGTAGGAGTTGACGTTCTGGCCGAGGAGGGTCACCTGCTTGCACCCGCTGGCCGCGAGGGCCTCGGCTTCCCGCACGACGCTGATGAGGTCGCGGCTGCGCTCGCGGCCGCGGGTGTACGGGACCACGCAGAAGGTGCAGAAGTTGTCGCAGCCACGCATGACGGCGATCCAGGCCGTGACGCCCTCGATGCGGTCAGGGACGATGTCGGCGTAGGTCTCGTATTCGGAGAGGTCCACCGCCAGGCCTTTCCGGCCCGCTGCGGCCTTCTCCAGCAGGTCGGGTAGAGCCCGGTAGCTGTCCGGGCCGACCAGTACGTCGATAAGCGCGTCACTCGCCAGGAGGTCCTTCTTGAGGTTTTGCGCCATGCAGCCCAGCACACCGATCACAAGGCCGCGTTCCTCCTTGAGCGGCTTGAGCAGGCCCAGATGCCCGTAGACCTTGTTGTGGGCTTTCTCGCGGATCGCGCAGGTGTTCAATAGCACTACGTCGGCCGAGTCGGCCGAGTCGGTGAAGCCGTAGCCGCGGGCTTTGAGGATCGAGCGCACGACTTCGGTATCATACTCGTTCATCTGGCAGCCAAATGTTTCGATGAAGACTTGCGGGGCGCGCATGGTGTCAGCGCTCTTTCCGAATCGCTCCAACGGCCACCGGAACGCCGGCGTGGACCGTAGGGTACTTGAGCGTCCACCCGAGCATGGACTTCGCCCGTTCGTTCTTGACCCGCAGCGAGCAGGTCACGGATTCTGTCCAGAGTTCGCCGGCTTGCTGGACGCTCTCCGCCACGGAGATGGACGGAGGAGTCGGCTTGGCGAGGGCCCGGGCGACCACCGAGAGCCATTCCTTCTGGGTGGTCGGCTGATCATCGACCAGGTTGAACATCTGCGGCACGGGCCGTTCTTCCGGCGGGGGGGAGTACCCGATTTCTTCGACGGCGAGGACGTAGGCTTCGGCCAGGTCTTCGACGTGCACGAAGCTCATGTAATTCTCACCAGAGCCAACCACGCGCGCCTGGCCTTGCTCGAAGGCCGGCAGGAGCATGTCCTTGAACCAGCTCCCGTTGCCGTAGGCCCATCCAGGAAACATGAATGTTGCTTTCACGCGCTTGGACTCTGCCAGATGCGCAAGCGTGTGAACGGCCGGACCGCTGAACCGTCCGTAGCCGATCGGCTCGCGCGGCGTGTCCTCGTCCACCCACTCCTCCCCGTGATCGCCATAGGAGAGGACGCCCAAGGTGAGAATCAACCCTTTCAGCATCCCCTCATGCACCGCGAGAATGAGATTGCTGCAGGCGTCCGTGTGGGACTTGAGGAGGTCGGGAACTTGCTTCATGGTCGGCGGCTGGCCTCGTCGCCCCGGCATGGTACATCCGATCGCCACATCGAATTTCTCGATCGCGCGCTCCCACGGGCCGTTAGTCAGGAGGTTGCCGATGATGGACCTGCACCCCAGCTCTTCCAGGACCTTGCCTCGCATCCGGTCCTTGGCCAACCCATACACCTCGTGCCCGCGGGCTAATAGAGCCTTGACAAGGTGGCGGCCGATAAAGCCGGCCCCGCCGGCAATAAAGATATTAAGCGGAACGGCCATTGTGTCAGACTCCGATTGCTAACCCATCCATCGCGCCGGTCAGGCGCACCGAACGGATCTGATTGCTGCGGTCGTCGTTGGCAGGGACCCCGACCCGGATGTAATTGTCCGTTAGCCCCGTGAAGAGGCCAGACCGGTGGCGGGTCTCGAACAGCACGGACACTGTCTGGCCCACGTGCCGGTGGTAGAACTTCAAGCGCTTGGCCCGGGAGAGCGCGCAGACGTCTTCGCTGCGGGCCTTGACAGTCGCCGCGGGGACCGCACCGGGCAACTTCGCGGCGGCTGTGCCGCGACGTGGCGAATAGCTGAACACGTGGAAGTAGGAGAAGGGCAGATCGGCGGCCAGAGCGCGGGTGTTGGCGAAGGCGGCGTCGGTTTCTCCAGGAAAGCCCACCATGAGATCCGTGCCGAGCCCGAGGTCAGGCACCGTCCGGACCGCCTTCTCGATGAAGCGGACATACTCCTGGGCAGTGTATCGCCGGTTCATCGCGTGCAAGATGCCGTCGTCGCCGCTCTGCAGGGGGACATGGAGGTAACGGCACAGCTTCGAAGGCCCGGCCATACGTTCCAGGAGCTCGTCGGAGATGGTGGTGGGTTCGATCGAAGAGATGCGGATGCGGTCGAGGCCGGGCATGGCTTCCAGCAGGCGGATCACGTCCGCCAGTGTGAGTCCGTCGCACCGGTACCGTCCGACGTTGACGCCGGTTACGACCACTTCGCGGTGACCGCGCGCCACGAGGCCCTCGGCTTCCCGGAGAATGTCCTCAGGGCGGCGGCTGCGTTCGTGCCCGCGGGAGAAGGGGATGATGCAGAAGGAGCACATGAAGTTACAGCCATCCTGCACCTTTAAATTCGCACGGGTCTCCTGGTATTCTCCAATGCCTTCAATCGCAAAATCGTCGCGGCTAACCGTCCGGGTGTGGAGGATCTCCGGTGCGGGCCGGCGCGCCAGCGAGGTCAAGTAACGAGGCAACTCCATCTTGTATTGCGTGCCGACGATCAGATCGATGCCTTCCATCTGTTGCAGGACGTCCGCGCTGGTCTGGGCGTAGCAGCCGGTGACGGCCACGAAGGCGTCCGGGGCAGTACGGCGGATCTTGCGAATCAAGCTGCGGCAGTCGGCTTCCGCGTTGTCCGTGACGGAGCAGGTGTTGACGACCACGAGATCGGTGCGTTGGCCGAACTCGACCAACTCGTAACCGCGACGTCTGAGTTGATCGCCGAGCAGCGCCGTTTCAGCGTGATTCAGGCGACACCCGATGGTATGAAGCGATGCGCGTGGCATGTGCGGAGAGGCATTATAACGGGCGGCTCAGCCTCGGCGCAAGGAAGATGGGCTGAATGATTCATGGCGAATGAGGTGCGTGAGAAGCACTTGCTGGCCGGGCTGGACGAGCGCGCGCGCGGCTTCACGCGCATGGTCTCCGTTGAGCAGCAGGCCGAGACTTTCCGCGCGTCGCTCCAGTACGAAACGCTTCTGGCGGTGAGCGCGGACGCAGACAGTCCGGCCGCCGCGCTCGCCGACTTGGCTCGCCGGCTTCACGAACAGGGATACACGCAGCTCAGAAGTCGGTTGACCTTTGCCGGGGGCACCTATCTAGGGAGTCAGCAGCAGTGGGTGGAGTACGCCGACCCTGAAAGGCCGCCAGAAGCAGAAGGAGAGTTCTTCCGCCTCATGCGCCGGATCTGGTGGATGTTCACGCGCCGGTCAGTTGATTAGGCGCCGCTGGTCAGCGGCTTTTTGATTTTCTGCAGGAGGCTTTCGACCGGAATCGTCTCGGACGCCGCGGCGGTCAGCACGCTGATCCGGGCCGCAATCCTGGAGGCGATGTCCATGAAGGCCTTGGCCTGCGGCGAGTCGGGGTTCGCCACGACGAGGGGCAGGCCCATATCCCCGCCAACCCTGATGGCGGGATCAATCGGGACGCGTCCTAGGAACGGAATGCCGAGTTTGTCGGCGGCCCGCTCCCCACCCCCGTACGAGAAGATCTCGGTGCGCTCGCCGCATTTGCCACAGATGTAGTAGCTCATGTTCTCAATGATTCCCAAGATCGGCACGTTCACCTTCTGGAACATCGCCAGCCCTTTTCGGGAGTCGTGCAACGCGACCTCCTGAGGCGTGGTCACGATGACGGCGCCGGTCAGGGGGACCAATTGGGCGATGCTGAGCTGGGCGTCTCCCGTGCCCGGGGGGAGGTCCACCACCAGATAGTCCAGATCGCCCCAGATCACGTCCCGCAGGAATTGCTGGATGGCGGTGTGGATCATCGGACCACGCCACGTCAGCGGCTGGTCATCTGGAACGAAGAACCCCATCGAGATCAGCTTGACGCCGTGACTCTCCGCCGGCAGCAGCTTGCCGTCCTGTTGCTCAGGCGGCCGCTCCACGCCCATCATCATCGGGACGTTGGGGCCGTACACGTCGGCATCCATGAGTCCGACCTTCGCGCCTTGCAGGGCCAGACCGGCGGCCAGATTGACCGCGACCGTCGTTTTGCCGACGCCCCCCTTGCCGCTGCTGACGGCGATGGTGTTCTTGACGGTTGGGATGAGGTTGTCTTTGATCTGAGAGCGACCCTGTTGAACGTTGGCGGTGAAATCCACTTCGACTTTTGTCACTCCGGGGATCGCGCCCACCGCTTTATCGCAACTGGCTTTGATCTCGGTCTTAAGAGGGCAGGCTGGGGTAGTCAGCACCACGGTGAACTTGACGGTTCCCTCCTCGATCTTCAGGTCCTTGACCATGTTGAGGGTGATGAGGTCTTTGTGCAACTCCGGCTCCATCACCATGCGGAGTGCGTCGATGACTGCCTGTTCCGTTACCTTAGACATATCGTATAATTTCCTAGGAAATTCTTATTGGGCGGCCTCCGCACACACCTACGCGGAGTTTCCTGGCACGCGTGCTGTCCTCTTCCTTCACGCCAGGAGCGTGGTCAGTTTACTTGAGCGGCGAATTTTTTCCGGGCCCGGCCCAACAGAGGCATTGGATGTGACCCGCGATTGTTGGCAATCACGGGATCAAGGATCTCTCCGCATAGCAGGCAGCGCCAGCCTTTAAAGCAAAGATTTCCCGTGTCGTCCAATAAGTCCTCAAATACCTCCTGGGTCATGACGCCCTTGCACCGAGGGCAGTCCATGGGGTGCTCCTCCTGTTACCAGACGAACTCTGGTCCCAGAGTGTCCCTGTTATTTCCGAACGCTGACCTTTTCCTCTGCTGATAGTTATTGTATCCGATCAATCCTATCCCCGACTAAAGCAATCGGAGACCAAGTTGGTCGGTAATGTGTTTATACTCCATGACTAAGAACTTGTCAACGCAATTATTGTTCTAATTTATCAAATAGTTACTTCTTGAGAAAGGGTTTGAGGATCGGCCAAGCATTCTGAACGATGACCGCATAGCCAGCTCCAGTCGGATGGATACCGTCAGCTTGGTTGAGGTGAGCCTTTGCAGCGACTCCTTCGAGAAAAAATGGAATGAACGGAATGCCATAGTGCTTCGCCAAGTCCACATACATGGACTGGAACGCGTGCGTGTACTGGGCACCGTAATTGGGCGGTAATTTCATGCCGGCGAGGATCACTGTGGACCCGCCGGCCATGAGGCGCTGAATGATCTGCTCGAGGTTCGCGCGCGTTTGGGAGAGGTTCAGTCCGCGCAAGCCGTCATTGGCGCCGAGCTCCAGGATCACAATGTCGGGTTTGCTTTTCAGGATCCAATCCACCCGGCGCAATCCGCCGGCCGTCGTCTCGCCGCTGACGCCGGCGTTGACCACGCGATACCGATAACCGGAGAGCTGGAGTTTCTCCTGGAGTCGAGCCGGGTATGCCTCCTCCGGCGAGACGCCGAGCCCTGCCGTCAAGCTGTCACCGAAGGCCACGAGGACTCGTTCTTCAGGGCGGGGCGCGGCATTGGACGGAGGCGGCGACTTGGTGCCGGGCCGCGCGTCCACGCTCGTGCCCTGGATTTTGGGTGCAGGCTTGCCGAACTGCTCATCGCATGACCACAGCCCTCCGCCGAGCAGCGCGACGAGGCAGACGATTCTCAGTAAATGATCCATGCTTCTGTATAATAGGAGGCATGATCGCAATCCGCAACCTCTCCATGCGGCTGGTCAGCGGCGGCCGCGAAGTCTCCATCCTGGATGACATCTCGCTCGACGTTCCCGCCAAGCAGTTTCTCGCCATCGTCGGGCCGTCCGGAAGCGGGAAGTCCACCTTGCTGGGGCTTATCGGCGGCATGGACACTCCAACGTCCGGCACCATCTCCTTTGACGGACGGGACATCACGAAATTGTCGGACGACGAGCTCTCACGGTTGCGCCTGCAGAAGATCGGCTTTGTGTTCCAGTCGTTCCATTTGATCCCTACACTGACCGCGCGCGAGAACATTGCGGTTCCGATGGAGCTGTCCGGCGATCCCGAGGTCAACGCGAAAGCAGACGAACTGCTGCGGGCGGTCGGGCTCGAGTCGCGCGGCCATCACTATCCGGTGCAGCTTTCCGGTGGCGAGCAGCAACGGGTGGCCGTCGCGCGGGCGTTCGCGAACCGTCCGGTGATCCTGCTCGCCGACGAGCCGACCGGTAACCTGGACACGACTACCGGTGAACAGGTCATCGAGCTGATCATCCGCCTGAACCGGGATCGCGGCAGCACGCTGGTCCTTGTCACGCACGATCCGGCGCTGGCCGCCCACGCCGACCGGATCGTCCTGCTGCGCGATGGGCGGATCGCATCGGACGACCTACGGCATCGAGGGTCCGGTGCCCACCCATGAGCGCGTTCGTTTTCAAGATGGTCTGGCGGGAGACCCGCGCAGCCTGGCGGCACTTCACGTATTTCTTCGTCTGCATCGCGCTCGGCGTGGCGGCCCTGGTCGGCGTGGGGCTCTTTGCCGCGAACCTGGAACGCGCCATCCAGCGCGAGGCTCGCAGTCTCATGGCTGCCGATGTGGAACTACGGACGACACGGCTACTGACACCCGCAGCGGAAGGAGTCCTGATGAAACTCGACGGCCGCGACATCGCCCGTCTGCAGGTCAGCGAACTGGTGGCGATGGCGGCGGCGCCCTCCGGGACACAGCTCGTCGAGCTCAAAGCCGTGGAGCCGGGCTACCCGTTCTACGGGAAGCTGCGGGCCGTCCCTGAGGATGCCCTGGCGACACTGTTCACCGGCACCCGTGCGCTGGCTGAGGAGACCTTGCTGATCCGGCTCGATCTGAAGGTCGGGGACACGCTGAAGATCGGCCATGTGGAGTTCACAATCGCTGGCGTCCTGAAGAAAGAGCCAGATCGAGCGGCCGGCGCGTTCAGCTTTGGCCCTCGCGTGCTGATTTCCCGGCAAGGCCTTGAGGCGACCGGGCTCGTCCAGCCGGGAAGCCGCGTGACGTACCGTCATCTTCTGAAGCTGCCTGAGGCCCTGAGTCCGAAGGCTGTTCAAGGGGAGTTGGCCGCGACGTTCCCGGACAAGACGGTGCGAGTGAGCACGTACCAGGACGCCCAGCCGATGCTGCGGCGCTTCCTCCGGCAGCTCACGATGTATTTGGGCCTGGTCGGGCTCATCGCGCTCATGGTCGGCGGGATCGGCGTGGCCAGTAGCATCCGCGCGTTCTTGAGGGAGAAGCTCGAGAACATCGCCGTGCTCAAGGGGATCGGAGCAGAGTCCGGCACGATCCTGCGTGTCTACATGAGTCAAACGTTGTTGCTGGGCATGCTGGGCAGCCTAGCCGGGGCGGCCTTGGGGGCGGCCTTTCAGTTCGCCTTGCCCCCGCTGCTGAAGGCCTGGCTGCCGATGGAACTGGAGTTCCGCCTGGCCCTGCTGCCGTTCGTGCGAGGGGTGGGCATGGGGCTCTTGACCACGGTCCTGTTTGCCCTCTGGCCTCTGCTGGAGGCGCGGGACGTACGACCGAATCTAATCCTCCGCCGGGAAGTGGCCGATGAACCGACGGGATCGCCGGGACTAATGGCGTGGGCGATCAGCGGGCTTCTGGCGCTGACCTTGGCAGGGCTCGCGCTCTGGCAGGCCGGATCGTGGCGGGCCGCCGGCCTGTTCATCGGAGCGTTGGCGGCAGCGCTGGCCCTCTTGAACACGGCGGCGTGGCTGGTGGTGCGGCTGGCCAGACGAGTCCCGCGTTGGCGTCCCTTGGCGTGGAGGCAGGGACTGGCCAATCTGTACCGTCCTGGGAGCCAGGCCCAGACTGTCCTGGTCTCGGTGGGAGTCGGCGTGATGATCATCTTGGCGATTCACCTCGTGGAGCAGAACATCTTGTGGGAGATCGGCGAGAACGTGCCCACCGACGCGCCGACGTTCTTCTTCATCGACCTCCAGCCGGATCAGCGCGACGCGTTCGAGCGCTTGCTTGTGGAGCGCGGTCACACAGACGCGCGGCTCACGCCCCTCGTGCGGTCGAGACTGTGGGCCCTGAACGGGCAGCAGGTTCGACGCGAGTCCTACGAGGATCGCGAGCATGGCTGGTACTTCACGCGCGAGTACGTGTTGACGTTCCTGAACGACCTCCCGAAGGGGAACGCCATCACGCGGGGAGACTGGTGGGATGGCGGAGGATCGTCAGGCCTGCCCCGGGTGTCTGTCGAGGAAGAAGCGGCCCGCCGCTTGGGCCTCGACCTTGGTTCGACGGTGGAATTCGACATCCAGGGCGCCAAGGTCTCAGGCAGGATCGCCAGCATCAGGAAGGTGGACTGGGGGAACATGTCCACGAACTTTTATTTCATCTTCGAGCCGGGCGCGCTGGAAGGCGCACCCATGACGTATGTCGCCACGACCCGGGTGGATCCGCGGGAAGAAGTCCCGTTGCAGCGCGCCGTGGTCGCCGCCTTCCCCAATGTCTCGGCGATCAACATCCGAGCCGTCCTGGACTCTGTGGCGCAGGTGGTGGACCGGATCAGCTTGGTGATCCGCTTCATGGCGGCGTTGAGCATCCTCGCGGGGACCGTTGTCCTGGCCGGCGCCCTGGCCGCGACCAGGTTCCGCCGAATCTACGAGGCGATGGTCTTCAAGGCCATGGGCGCCACACGCCGGGTCCTGGCCTCGACCTTCGCCGTGGAGTTCCTGTTGCTGGGGGCCGCGGCCGGTGTGATCGGCACGGGCCTGGCGACCGGGCTGGCTTGGGGTGTCGGGCATTGGATCCTGGACGTGAAGTGGCTGTTCCAGCCTCGTGCCTTGGTCTGGGGGATCGGCGTGACGATCGCGGGGACGGTTCTCGTCGGCTTCCTCTCGACGTACCGTATTCTGGGCCAGAAACCCCTGCCGGTGCTGAGGCGGGAATAGCCTGGTGTCCCTTTTCGGAAAGGATTAGAGTGTAGGCGCCATGGGAGCGCAATCATGACAAATGCCACGATGATTCTCTTATCACTGGTGGTTGGACTTATTTTAGGTCTGGGAGTTGCGTTTGTCTTAAGACTTATACAAGGCAAAGCGGACATCGATGCCGTTATCGACAATGTTCTGAAATTAGCAAAAGACAAGTTGGAGTCAGAAAGACAGATTAATGTTCATGAATTAGATGCAAAGAAAGGTCTTATTGACCAGCAGCTGCAATCTATGACGGGCGAGCTTGAAAAGGTTTCGAAACTCATGCGGGATCTGGAGAGAGACAGAGTTGAAAAATTCGGCCAACTGGCCAACCAACTGCAGGCGACGAATGCGCAGACTGCAGCGCTCATGCAGACTACGAGCACGCTACGCGAAGCGCTGGCAAGCACCAAGGCAAGAGGTCAGTGGGGCGAAAGGATGGCCGAAGATGTCTTGCGGCTTGCTGGTTTTATCGAGAATGTGAATTACCTTAAACAGAAGGTCATAGAAGGCGCAGGTTCACGTCCCGATTACACCTTTCCCTTGCCCAAGGGCCTCAAGCTTCATATGGACGTGAAATTCCCCCTCGATAACTACATGCGATTTTTAGAGGCTGTCTCAGACGCCGAGAGGGCAAAACATAAAAACGATTTCTTGAGAGATGTGAGAGCAAGAATAAAGGAGGTTACTAGTCGGGAATACATTGATCCTGACCAGCACACCGTAGACTATGTACTATTGTTTATTCCGAATGAACAGATTTATGCATTCATACATGAGCAAGACAGTTCGATTCTCGATGAAGGGATTAGAAACAAAGTTGTCTTTTGTTCGCCGATTACCCTTTTTGCTGTTCTCGCGGTTGTGCGCCAGGCCATTGACAATTTTTCACTCCAGCAAGCTTCCAATGAGATACTGTCCTTGCTAGGTGCTTTCAAAAAGCAGTGGGACGAGTTTGTCAAAAAGTTAGACGTTCTCGGGAAGCGTATAAGCGATGCTATGGACGAGTATGATTCGCTCAAGACAACTCGTAGGCGGCAACTCGAGAAACCACTCAATAAGATAGAGGACATCAGAAAACAACGTGGATTGCCAGTGGCACCGGTTGAGGACAAGTCGATGTCGACTCTGGGAGAAGACGAGGTGTAACCATGACATCAAGCACCGCTAAGGAGGGAGGACGATGAAGAGTCGCTTGCAGATCGCCGGCCATCCCATTCATGTCATGACCGTGGGCGTCCCAATCGGTCTCTACACGGCTGCCTTCGTTGCCGATGGGCTCTACGTGGTGGTACACGATGCCTTCTGGTACCGAATGGCGTTCTGGTGCATCGCGCTGGGCTTGCTCGGCAACCTGGGGGCCGTGCTGACGGGCCTGCCTGACTTCTTTGCCATCAAGAAAGAGACGCCGCCGGCTTGGAATGCCGCGACGACGCATCTGGTCATCGGCCTCGGGCTGGTGCTGCTCTACGTCATCAACTTTGCCTTGCACAACTGGGGGGATCCCCTTGCGGGAGGAGGCTCGCTCCTTCCGTTCATCCTGAGCCTGGTCGGCGTGGGCCTGTTGGGCCTGCAAGGGTGGTACGGCGGGGAACTGGTCTTTCGCCACAAGGTCGGGGTGGAGGACGCGGCGGCTGACTCGACGCACGACGGGCCTCAAAAGCGAAAAGGGGCGCACTGAAAAGCCAACTGGCCTAGTGGCTTGCATCCGCCTCAGAGCCTGTGCTAGCGTAGCCTCGCGATTCGTCGCTGAAGGGGTCTGGCGATGAAGAGCCGAGAGAGGAAAGACCCCACCGCGATTGTGCCTTGCAGTAGGGATCTGATCAGAAAGCCTGCCCGGAAAGACGACTGCGTCTGTGCGCCTTCGGTGCTCTTCATGTCCCCTTCGTTCCTTACTCCCAAGACAGCGTCGCATCAGTAAAGGAGATACCCGATGGGTACAAAGTTGTATGTGGGGGGCCTGCCCTATTCGACCACCGAGCAACAGCTTCAGGAGCTGTTCTCACAGCAAGGGTCAGTGACATCGGCCAAGATCATCACAGACCGGTACACCGGCCAGTCACGGGGGTTCGGGTTCGTCGAGATGGCCACGGCGGAGGAAGCCCAGAAGGCGATTACCGCGCTGAACGGGACTCAGTTGAACGGCCGGACGATCACCGTTAACGAGGCCAGACCCCAGGAGAAGCGCCCCGGCGGTGGCGGAGGTGGGGGCGCTGATCGCGGCGCAGGGAGACGCTGGTAGTCAATCCTCTCGAAACCTTTCACGAACAATAATGGGCAGGGATGCCGATAGCGGGTGTCCCTGCCTTTTTCTTGAATGCCATTCAAGTTAGTTCGTCGGCTCGCCATGAGCCCTCGGCTAGTCTATTTGCGCCTGGCGAGTCTTGTGGATGGTCACAAACGACCATTCATCGCCGCTTGATCAAGCCGCTGGCCGAAACGTTCGGGGAGGGGAACGGCAGGAGTAAAACCGTGGTATGATGGAAACGTGGAGGTGCCGAGCATGACGCACGAGACGATCGTCCTCCACGGTCACATCATCGACTCCCTGCTGTTGCCCAAGGTCCTGGACCACATCCTCCAGTACGGCGGGTCTTTCGAAATTGCCCATATCCGGATCGGAAAAACCCGCGAGGAGCCCTCCGACGCGCGCATCATCGTTCATGCGGAGTCCCCCGAACGGCTGGCGGAGATCATCGCGGCGGTCCAGGCGCACGGCGCGTCGGTCGAGAAGGAAGCGGACTGCCAATGGCAGGAGGCCCCGGCGGACGGTGTTTTCCCGGACGACTTTTACGTCACGACCCACCTGCTGACCGAGGTACGCGTACACGGCAAGTGGGTGCCGGTGAAGGAAATCGAGATGGATCTCGGCATATGGCTCGATCGAAATGACCCTGCCCCGCATACGGTGCCGATGGCTGAAGTCCGCAAGGGGGATCAGATCGCGGTCGGCCGGGAGGGAATCCGAGTGACCCCGCTGGAGCGGCCGGCGCACCTGGACGTGTTTGGGTTCATGGGCGCTCAGGTCTCCTCCGAGCGGCCCCACGGTCACCTCATCACCGGCATCGCGCGCCGCATGCAAGCTTTGCGGAGAAGTGAGGCCAGGATTCTCCTGGCAGGCGGCCCCGCTATCATCCATGGCGGAGGTCGCGAGCCCCTGGCCTGGCTGATCGAATCGGGCTACATCCACGTGCTCTTCTGCGGCAACGCGCTGGCCGCACACGATATGGAAGCCCACCTCTACGGTACGTCGCTAGGGCTCCATCTCGAAGGCGGGTCCCTGGCCCATCACGGCCATGAGCACCATCTGCGGACGATTAACCGCATCCGGGCCATCGGGAGCATCGAGGAAGCGGTGCGTCAGGGGGTCATCACAACCGGGATTATGGCCGCCTGTGTGCGGCGCGGGGTGAAGATCGTGATGGCCGGCACGATCCGAGACGACGGACCGCTGCCCGGCGTGATCACGGATTCGGTCCAAGCACAGGCCGCGATGCGCGCCACCCTGCCCGGTGTCGAGTTGGCCCTGTTGGTGGCCTCGACGCTGCACGCTGTCGCAACCGGCAACTTGTTGCCTGCCTCGGTGCCGACGGTCTGCGTGGACGTGAACCCGGCGGTGCCGACCAAGCTGGCCGACCGCGGGAGCTTGCAGGCCATCGGCCTGGTGATGGACGCCGCGTCGTTCCTCCGGGAACTGGCGCGCCATTTGGGGTGGAAGGAATGAGCCGCTTCCTGGTGTGCCCACCGGATCATTATCAGATCGCCTACGAGATCAATCCCTGGATGGATGTCAAGCGGGGGGCCGATCCCACGGTGGCGCGTGTGCAGTGGAATGCCCTGGCGGCAGTGCTGGAGAAGAACTGCGGTGCAACACTCGAACGGATCGTGCCGGTCGCGGGCCTGCCGGACATGGTTTTTACCACCAACGCCGGGATCGTGGCGGGTCACACGGTCGTCCTCAGTCAGTTTCGCTATCCTGAGCGGCAGCCCGAAGAAACGCCGTTCGAGCAGTGGTTTGAGTCGCATGGCTATGAGGTCAAGCGGCTGCCGCCAGGTCTCTTCTTTGAGGGTGGAGGGGATATGTTAGGGACCCGGAATATGTGGTTCGGGGGCTATCCTCAGCGGACCGACATCCGCGCGTACCGCTACGTTGGAGAGTTCCTGGGGCGAGAGATTTTGCCGTTGGAGCTTGTGGACCCTCGGTTCTATCACCTGGATACCTGCTTCTGCCCGCTGTCAGGAGGCGAGGTGATCTGGTTTCCGGGCGCGTTCGACCGCTACGGGCAAGCTGCGGTCATGGAACGCTTCCCTGCGGAGAAGAGGATCGCGGTTCCGGAAGAGGAGGCGGTGCGCTTCGCCTGCAATGCGGTTTGTATCGGGAAGCACGTCGTCATCCCGGAGGGCAGCCCTAGCACGATGGAGAGGTTGGAGAAACTGGGGTATGCGACACACGCGGTGGGGCTGTCCGAATTCATCAAGTCCGGCGGGGCGGCGAAGTGCCTGACACTCGCCCTGGACTAACGGTTCACGATCACGCGGCGTGACTGACGGGCCTACTGTCCAGGCCCATCCAGAACCCTTCCAGGTAGCCCAGCACCGCCGTCATCCCCCCGCGAAAGTCGTCCCGTTCCCGGTCCGTCATCTTGCCGAGCCCGCCAGTTTCGGCGCCGTCCACGACGGCGACCGCCTTCTTCATGGCGTCTTCGTGAGTCGACTCGAGTTCGCGGTGGAAGGTGAAATACGTCATGTCCATCTGGGGATACCGGGAGGATTGTAGGATTTGGAGGCCGGGGATCAGGTGGTCCCACATCGTGATTGCCATGTTTTCCAGCCCAAACGAAGCGCCGAGCGCCATGGCGTGATTCCCGCTGCTGTAGAGCTGTTCCATGCCGTCGATGTAGGCCCGCGTCGACGGCAGCATGGGACGGGCCATGGCCTCGTGCACGTCCATGCCGACCGAGCGTAGGAAGTCCCGATAGAGCAGCTCGTGCCGGTTCTTCGGCCGGCCGTCTCCCAACTCCGAGTACAGGACGGTCGTCAGCTCGTCGGCCACAGCCTCGTCCTCGGTATTGACGAGCTGGGCGACCAGGATTTTCGGAAAGAACCGGGCGAAGTTGTAGAACTCGACGGCGAAACGCTGGAACTCCTCGTCGGTCAGTGCGCCGGTTTTGAAGCGATCGAGATAGGGATTGTTGATGGCGCCGTGGCGAAGAACCAAGGCCCGCATCTCGTCATAGAAGGTCATGGCAAACCTCCTTGCTGGCCGCGATATTCCCTCAACTGATTTACAGTATAAAATGTTATTATCATTCATGCAACAGAATTTTATTTACATATAACTAATGTATTTTCAAGTACTTATGAATTATTTCTCGAAAACTATCGTCTCTTCAACGGCTTACATTGCTCCCACGACAATATAACTTTTCTATTGCACGATAGAGGTTTTCTGTTATACTGGAACCGATCTCTGGGGAGGCGCGGAGGAAAGACCATGCTGGAGATTACCCGGTACATCGAGGAGCTGAAGGACCGCCTGCACCTCAAAAGCGACTATGCGCTGGCCCACAAGCTCGGCATCGCGCAGCCCGAAGCCAATCACCTGCGTCGCGGCCTGAAAGTCCCCAGGGAGGAATTGTGCATCAAGATGGCCAAGTTGCTGGGGAAGAATCCGGTCGAGTTGATGCTGGTGGCGCAGAAGGACCGGGCTCCGGCCGAAGCTAAGGAATATTGGGAACTGGCTCGGACGGCCGTGGACGTCATGCTGCACGTCCCATCCCGTCCTCGCTATCTCCCGCGGAAGGTCGAGGCCATCGGCAAGGAGCTCCGCCAGATGGAAGCGCAGTGCCTGCTCTATGAGAACGGAGCGGCGGAGACCGAACCGGTCCGTTTGATGGAAACCGTCGAGCGCACCGTGGATGCCTTGATGGAGTACTGGAATCTCTGGAAACAGGGCGAGCCGCTCTATCCCAACTACCTCCTGGCCAACAAGGAGGCCGTGCATCGGGGCGTGACAATCCGGCGTCTGTTGGTGATCTCCGCCGAGCAGGCCGTGTCGAACGCCATCATGGCCGACGCGATCCAGGTGATGGATGACCAACGGCAATCCGGCATCCAGATTTTCTACGCCTTCCGGGAGGAGCTCATAAAATCCGTGACGTATCAGCGCCTCGTCCAGGCGTTCAAGCGTCACGGCTCGGCGGCCGAGATCAATGCGGCCGTGTTCGACAACGAGATCATGGTGATGGCGCGCGCCTACGAGCGGGTCCCGCTGGGGCTGACGGGAGGCAGGGTCATCACCCGGATCAGCCAGCAGGAGATCACCTGGAAACCTCAAGTGATTGAGGAGCTCAGTCCGGCGCCCTTGTTTGACATGACGCGGTATGTCCGGGAGTATGCAGGCCCCAAGGTGTTCAAGGCGGATCTGGCCCGCTTTCGCCGAGAGTCCCGGGAAGGGGCGCGTCCCGACGCGCCCGGGATGGGCGGGTCAGAAGGCGGGGCGCGTCCACCGGGACAGGGGCCTGTCTTGGCAGGCTCGGGGCGGGTGGGTGCGACGATGCCTGGGGCAGGCGGGTGAAGAGGAGGCAACGACCATGAAAGGCTCAATGGGGATCGATCACATCACACTGTGCGTCAAGAATCTGGCTGCGGCCGAGTACCTGTTCACGAAGATACTGGGCTTCGATGTGATCTGGTCCGCACGGGATGTGGGTAGTGAGCACTCGAGCATGGATACCGTGGTCGTCCAGCGCGGGAACGCTAAAATCGCTCTCATGCAGGGCAACGACAAAGACGTCAAGTCACAGATCAACGAGTTCATCGAGAAGTATGGCCAGGGCGTCCAGCACGTCGCCATCGAGGTGGACGACATCGAAGCGGTGTGTCGTGAGTGGGAGACCCACGGGGTGAAGTTCAGCGGTCCCCTGAAGGAAGGCCGCGACGGCTTCGGGCCGTTGAAGCAGCGGTTCACGTACCCCTTGTTCCCTGGGGGCGGGGTCTTCCTTGAGCTGACCCAGCGCCAGCATGGCCAGGAGCAATCCAAGACCTTCGTGCTGGAAACGGTCGAGAAGCTCTACAAGGACATCGAGCGTGACCAGGTTCAAGGCGTGGAACAGACGATCATCGACTACGATAAGATCCTGAGCGAAGACATGCGGTTCAGGCGCTCGTCATAAAACGGAACAACGTGGGGAGGCCGCGATGTATCTCATCAAGAAAGGCAACGTTCCAAACCAGGCCCACGTGGGTATTCCGGAGGGCCTGCATGAGGAAGAGCACGGCCGCCGGGGGTTTGTCGGACCGGCTTCGCACCTGTACCGGAGGCACCCTCCGACCGGATGGGTACGGATTGACGGCCCGCTCCGGCCCCGTGCCTTTGCCTGCGCGGACCTCCCCACCCCAGACCTGCGCGCCGTCGACGCCCGGCCGGTCGAGATCCTGGCGAGCCCGGACGCGCGGGTCTCTCTCTCCCGCAGGGCTGAGACAATGCCGCACTTCGTCCGCAATGCGGACGGCGACGAGGTTCAGTTCGTCCACGCCGGCCACGGGCGATTCGAGACCGACTACGGGGTGTTGTCGTTTGAGCCTGGCGACTACATCGTGATCCCCAAGGGCACGACCTATCGCATCGTCATCGAGTCGAGTCCGGTGCTCTTGCTCATCGTCGAAACCCCAGAGCCGGTCGAGCTGCCCGAACGAGGCCTGCTGGGCCAGCATGCGCAGTTTGATCGTGGGGTGCTGACGGTCCCGGAGCCGGCTCCCGCCTCCAATGGCGAAGGACGCGAGTGGGAAGTTCACATCAAGCGCTGCGGCGAGTACACGCGCGTCGTTTACCCCTTTCATCCCATGGACGTGGTCGGGTGGAAGGGCGATCTCTGGGTGGCCAAGCTCAACGTGCGAGATTTCCGGCCGGTCATGAGCCCGCGCTATCACCTGCCGCCCAGCGTGCATGTGACCTTTCAGGCTGGAGGCACGCTCATCTCGACGTTCGTCCCGCGCCCGTTGGAGAGCGATCCGCAAGCGCTGCACGTCCCCTTCTACCATCGGAACATGGACTATGACGAAGCTCTCTTCTACCATCGGGGGAGCTTCTTCAGCCGGGCCGGCATCAAGCCGGGCATGCTCACGCTGCATCCGCAGGGGATCCATCACGGGCCGCAGCCTCAGGCTGTCGAGGCGAGCAAGACCAAGACCCAGACGGACGAAGTAGCCGTGATGGTCGAGTCTCAACGGTCGTTCACGGTGCTACCTGTGCTCGAGCCAGTAGAGATCAAGGACTACGCGCTGAGCTGGAGCAAGTCATGAAGCTGGTCAGCTTTCGGGTACAGACGCCGGTCGGACGCTTCGTCAGGGCGGGCGCCCTGCACGGCCACAGCATCGTCGATCTCAACATGGCCTGCGCGCGGCTGCTGGCCGATCAGCACGAGGCGCGGCCCGCGCGTCTAGCCAACGCCATGGTCCCGGCCACGATGCTCGAGCTGCTGGAGGGGGGGGCGTCGGCCATGGCCAGGGCTCGTCAGGCGCTCGAGCACGCGATCTCGCTCGGCGAGGCCGCGCGGGGCCCCGAGGGCGAAACGATCGTCTATCGTCCTGAGCAGGTCCGTCTCCTGGCTCCGCTCCCAAACCCGACGTCGCTCCGCGACTTCATTGCCTTCGAGGAGCACATCGTCGCCACGTCAAAGAAGCGCGGCCAGTCCATTCCGCCTGAATGGTATAAGGCGCCTGTCTATTACAAGGGCAATCACCGGACAATTATCGGACCGGATGAAGACCTCCAGTGGCCGCTGGAGACGACCAAGCTGGACTACGAGCTGGAACTGGCCTGCGTCATCGGGCGCGCCGGGCGGGATGTCTCCGAAAAGGACGCGCCGGCCTACATCGCGGGCTACACGATCATGAACGACTTCAGCGCGCGGGACATCCAGTTCCAGGAGATGGCCTGCCGCCTGGGGCCGGCCAAGGGAAAGGACTTCGCCACCGCCATCGGTCCTTGCCTTCTGACCCCCGATGAGATCCCCGACCTCAACGCGCTTACCATGATCGCGCGGGTGAATGGCGAAGTCTGGTCGCGAGGACAGTTCGGCACCATTCACTGGTCGTTCCCCCAGATGATCGCGCATGTGTCGCGTGGAGAGCCCATCTATCCCGGCGACCTTTTCGGATCGGGGACGGTCGGCGGCGGGTGCGGCCTGGAGATGGATCGCTACCTGAATCCCGGTGATGTCGTCGAGTTGGAGATTCAACCCATCGGGGTGCTGAGGAACCGGGTAGTCAAATCAGAGAGGCAGCCATGAGTAGCAAGACGATGGACGAACGTGCGTTCAAAGAGATGCTCGACCGACACCGTGACCTGTACGACGGGCCGGCGATCGACCCCAAACTCAAGGGCATCATCCGGGACGCGCCGTGTTCGAAGCTCTCGGACTGGGACATTCACCGGATGCTCCGGACGTCCCGATCCGTCTTCTTCGACACGCACGTCGAAGTGGTCTCGGGGCACCACACGGCGACCTATCTCCGGTTCGCCTCTATCGCGCGGTTTCCGCAACTCGTCAGGCTGATCGTCCGGGACATGGCCGATTGGATTCGCCAGACGTTTCAGAAGAACCCCATTGTCGGCATCGTCGCTACGGCGTCGGAGGCACGGCTGCTGGCGGACGGCGTGGCGAGCATCCTACAGGCCGAGATGCCGGTCCGCGTGGTCCTGACCCCGTACAGTCCGGAGACCGGCAAGATCGGCACTGAGGTGAGCCCCGGCTCGATCAAGCCCGGCGAGCGGTTTGTCGCGCTGAACGACGTGACGACGAGGGGCAATTGCGTCAGCAAGCTGGGATCGGTCGTCACCGATCACCGGGGCGTGCTGGCCGGCATGATGGTCTTCGCCCGACGCGACAGCGGGCAGTTCCCGTTGATGGGCGAACTGACCGCGAAGTACCCCTTCTACTACACGGCGGATTTGGACATGCCGCAGTGGGAGCCGAAGGCGTGCCCGCTGTGCGGTGCGAAGAAACCGCTGCTGTCCTGGAGAGACATGCCGGAGTTTTAATCGCAACCGGGAGGTCGCTTATGGAAGTCTTGGAGACTTGGAAGACAGTAAAACGCGCCGACCTGTTGCAGATGTACTACTACTTGCGCCTGACGCGGGCGCTGGAGGACCGGATCACCGCGCTGTACCGGCAGGGCCGGATCGTCGGCGGCGTCTATACCGGCAATGGGATGGAGGCGATCTCCGTCGGCTACGCCTCGGCGCTGGAGCGGGACGACATCATCGCGCCGTTCCATCGGGACATGGGGGCGTTCCTGGTCCGCGGGATCACGCCCGGGGAGGTCGTCGCCCAGTACCTCGGCAAACGCACGGGTCCCACGAAAGGCAAAGACGGCAACGTCCATATGGGCGATCTCAAGCGCGGCGTCATTGGGTTCGTCAGCCACTTGGCTGACAACCTGCCGGTCGCCACCGGAGTCGCGCTGGCGTTCCGGCTGCGTGGCGAGTCCCGCGTGGTCGTGACCAACACCGGCGACGGCGGCACCAGCCGGGGCGACTTCCACGAGGCAATGAACTTCGCAGCGGTCCGCAAGCTCCCGGTCGTCTTCTTCTGTAACAACAACCAATACGCCTACTCCACACCGCTAGGATTGCAGATGGCCGTCAAGGATGTGGTCGACCGCGCCAAGGCCTACGGCATGCCGGGTGAGATCGTGGACGGCAATGACCTGGCCGCCGTCTATCTGGCCGCGCGGCGCGCCATCCAAAAGGCCCGGGCCGGCGAAGGACCGACCTTCATCGAATGCAAGACGATGCGCATGCACGGCCACTCCGAGCATGACTCCGCCAAGTACGTCCCGCGCGAGCTTTTGGAGGAATGGAAGAAGAAGGATCCGATCCTGAAGGCGGACCAGATGCTCAAGCAGATCGGCTATGCCGATGAGAACACTTTCCGGGAGGTCGGGGAGCGGGTCACGAAAGAAGTGGAGGCCGGCGTGGAGTTCGCCGAGAAAAGTCCTCTACCGGAAGGGCCGGAGACGTTGAACGGGGTGTTTGCGACGGATGAGGAGATCAAACCATGACCACGGCCACGGCAGGACGGGAGGTTACCTACCTCGAGGCGATCTCGCAAGCGCTCGATGAAGAAATGGCCCGCGACGAACGGGTATTTCTGATGGGCGAGGACATCGGCCCGTACGGCGGGGCCTTCCGGATCACGGAGGGGTTCCAGCAGAAGTACGGCGAGTGGCGGGTGCTGGACACGCCGCTGTCCGAGTCCGGGTTCGTGGGCGCTGCCATCGGCGCGGCCATGATGGGGATGCGCCCCGTGGTCGAGATGCAGTTCGCCGACTTCATCTCCTGCGCCTTCGACCAGATCACCGAGGTGGCGGCGAAGAACCACTATCGCTGGGGCGCGCCGGTGCCCCTGGTGATCCGCGCGCCGTTCGGCGGCGGGGTGCATGGCGGACCGTTCCATTCGGAGTGCCCGGAGGGCTGGTTCTTCCACTCGCCCGGCCTCAAACTCGTCGCGCCGTCGACGCCATACGATGCCAAGGGGCTGCTGAAGGCCGCGATCCGGGACCCCAACCCGGTCATCTACTTCGAGCACAAGTTCCTCTACCGCCGGATCAAGGGGGTGCTGCCGGCCGAGGACTTCATCGTCCCGATCGGCAAAGCCGACGTGAAGCGAGCTGGCTCGGATGTCTCCGTCATCACTTACGGTGCGATGGTCCATCTGGCACTGGAGGCGGCAGAACTGCTGGTCAAGGACGGCATCGAGCTGGAGATCGTGGACCTCCGGACGCTCATTCCGCTCGACAAGGAGGCGATCTATCAGTCCGTCCGCAAGACCGGCAAGGCCATCACGCTCCATGAGGACAACAAAACCGGCGGAATCGGCGCCGAGGTCGCCGCGTTGCTGGCGGAAGAATGTTTCGACAGCCTGGATGGCCCAATCATGAGGATCGCCGCGCCTGACACGCCGGTGCCGTTCAGCACGCCTTTGGAAGAGTTCTTTTTGCCTAAGGTGAGCGACATCGTCGCGGCTGCCAAGAAACTGGCGGCGTACTGAGAATAGCCGTGCCGACCGACATCATCATGCCCCAGCTCGGGGAAAGCATCGCGGAGGGGACGGTCGTCAAGTGGCTGATCCCGACGGGCGGTCGGGTCGAGAAGGACCAGTCGCTGCTGGAGGTCGAGACCGACAAGGTAGCGCTGGAGATTCCCTCACCCGCGGCCGGCTACCTCACCGAGGTGTTCGTCCAGGAAGGCGAGACCGTGCCCGTCGGCACGCTGATCGCGCGGCTGGAGGAAGTGAAGCCGGACGGGGTCGTGAACAAGGTCGCCGGTGTGATCTTGCGACATATGGAGCCGCCTGAGGGCGGCCGGGACTACTATTCCCCGGCCGTCAGACAGTTGGCCAAGGAGAAGGGCGTGGACCTTGCCCAAGTCACTGGCACCGGCGCCGGCGGTCGGGTGACCAGGAAAGACGTGTTGGACTATCTCGCGAAGCGCGAGGCCGCTCAGCCCACATCGACTCGTTCCGCGGCGGCTCCCTCCGCCAGTGAGGAGGTCCTTCCGTTCACGCCGATGCGGAAGACCATCGCGGAGCGGATGGTCAAGAGCCGCCAGACGTCCGCCCATGTGGTCACGTTCTTCGAGGCCGACTTCTCCGCGATCGCCAGGTTCCGGGAAGGCAAGACTCTGACGTACCTCCCGTTCGTGATCAATGCCGTCACCAGAGCGATCAAAGATGTGCCGATCCTGAACTCGTCCTGGGGAGAGGCCGGCATCGTCGTCAAGAAGGACATCCACATGGGAGTCGCCGTGGCGCTGGAGGACGGGTTGCTGGTCCCGGTGGTACGACACGCGGATCGCAAGGGCCTCACGCAACTGGCCAAGGAAGTCACCGACCTGGCCGAGCGCGCGCGGACCAAGAAGCTGAGCCCTGAGGAGGTGCAGGGGGGCACCTTTACCATCACGAACCACGGCGGGTTCGGTAGTCTCTTTAGCACGCCGATCATCCACCAGCCGCAGATCGCCATCATGGGCGTCGGCGCGGTCCAGAAGCGGCCCGTCGTCATCAACGACGCCATCGCCATCCGGCCGATGTGCTATCTGAGCCTTTCGTTCGACCACCGGGTCATTGACGGCGCGACGGCCGACCAGTTCATGAGCAAGGTGAAGGCGTATCTCGAACAGAGCCCGTGGGAGAAGTACCTGTGAACGCGAAGCAGAAGTCGGTCATTGTCAGCGCGGTACGGACACCGATGGGGGCGTTCAACGGTGACTTCAGCCCGGTGCCGGCCACGAAGCTCGGCAGCACTGTGATCGCCGAAGCGCTGAAGCGGATCAACCTCCCCGGCGAGCGCGTGGACGAGGTCTACATGGGCTGCGTGCTCAGCGCGGGTCTTGGCCAGGCGCCAGCCCGGCAGGCCTCGATAGGCGCCGGCATCCCGACTTCGGTGGGCGCGACGACGGTGAACAAGGTCTGCGGCTCCAGCGTCATGACCACCATCATGGCGGCTCGGACGATCGGCATGGGCGAGTCGCGGATCGTGGTGACCGGCGGCATGGAGAACATGACGCGCGCGCCCTACCTGTTAGAGAAGGCGCGCCAAGGCTATCGGCTCGGGCACGGCGAGCTGACCGATAGCCTCGTCAAGGACGGCCTGTGGGACGTCTACAACAATTTTCATATGGGCAATGCCGGCGAGCTTTGCGCCAAGAAATACAAGTTCACGCGGCAGGAGCTCGACGACTTTGCGCTGGAGAGCTACCGGCGGGCGCGTGAGGCGATCGCGTCGGGCGCTTTCAAGCGCGAGATCGTGGGGGTGGAGGTGCCGCAGAAGAAAGGCCCGCCGATCGTCGTGACCGAGGACGAGGAGCCGAACCGCGTGGACCTCAGCAAGATGCGCTCCCTGAAGCCGGTGTTCCAGGAAGATGGATTGCTCACGGTGGGCAACTCGCCGTCCTGCAACGATGGCGCCGCGGCGCTGGTGGTCATGGCGGAGGATGAGGCCGAGCGCCTCGGGCTCAAGCCGATGGCGCGGATCGTGGACTATGCGGGCGCCGCTCTCGCGCCGGAGTGGTTCACGATCGCGCCGGTCGAGGCCATCAAGCGGGTGTTGAAGCTGACCGGTCTCTTCATCAAGGACATCGACCTGTTCGAGATCAATGAAGCCTTCTCGTCCGTGTCGCTGGCGATCAACCGGGAACTGGGGCTTGATTCCGTGAAGGTCAACGTGAACGGCGGCGCGGTTGCCTTGGGCCATCCGATTGGCGCGACGGGCGCGCGCATCCTGACTACACTCCTCTATGCGATGGAGGCACGCGGCGCCCGACGAGGGTTGGCGAGCCTTTGCATCGGCGGCGGCGAGGCGTTGGCGATGGTGGTGGAGAGGAGTCCATGATGCTGAGCGACATCACGCGGATTGGGGTGCTGGGCGCCGGCCAGATGGGGCGCGGTATCGCCCAGGTTGCTGCCGCCAGCGGGTGGGACGCCTGGCTGTTCGACACCAAGCCGGAGGCGATCGAGAGTGCGCTGGGCAGGATTCGGCAGGGGCTGAACCGAGCCGTGGAGAAAGGGACGGTAAAGGCCGATCAGATGGACGCGATCCTGGAGCGTCTCCGGCCGATGAGCCGCCTGCGGGATTTCGATGAGGTCCCGCTCATCATCGAAGCCGTCCCGGAGAACGCCACACTCAAATGCGACCTCTTCCGGCAACTGGGCTTGTTGTGCCGGCCGGAGACCGTGCTGGCGAGCAACACGTCCTCCATCTCGATCACGAAGCTCGGCGCTGTCTCCGGCCGTCCCGCGCAGGTGCTCGGCTTGCATTTCATGAACCCGGTGCCGGTCATGCGGCTAGTCGAGGTGGTGCAAGGGATGGAGACGTCCGAGGAGACGGTGGCGCTCGGCGTGGGCGTTGCCAAGCAGATGGGCAAGACGCCGGTCGTGTGCAAGGACTCGCCGGGCTTTATCGTGAATCGGGTCCTGATCCCGATGATCAACGAGGCCATCTTTCTGCTGCAGGAGGGACAGGGCGGAACGCTGACGCCCCAGGCGATCGATCAAGCGATGACAGAGGGCGCCAACCATCCCATGGGCCCGTTGGCCCTGGCCGACATGATCGGCCTGGACACTGTCCTATCGATCTGCGAAGTCCTCTATCAGGATCTGGGCGATCCCAAGTTCCGGCCCTGCCCGCTCCTGCGCAAGTACGTGGAGGCGGGCCGGTTGGGCCGCAAGACCGGCCGAGGGTTCTACACCTATCCGTGAACCGTTAACGGATAACGCATAACGAGGGTCACGAATGACGCAGGAACGCAAACCGAGGTTCACGTCGCTCTCAGGATTAGACATCGCCCGTGTTTATTCGGCGGACGACCTCAAGGCCTGGGACCCGAAGAGCGACCTCGGACGGCCCGGCGAGTTCCCGTACACCCGCGGCGTCTATCCGACCATGTACCGCAGTCGGCTCTGGACGATGCGCCAGTTCGCCGGCTTCGGGACGGCGGAAGACACTAACCGGCGCTTCAAGTATCTGCTCCAGCACGGACAGACCGGCCTCAGCGTGGCCTTCGACCTGCCGACCTTGATGGGCCTGGACTCGGACGACCCGCGCGCCCGCGGCGAGGTCGGGTATTGCGGCGTGGCGGTCTCGTCCCTGGAGGACATGGAGCACCTCTTCGATGGGATCCCGCTCGATCAGGTCACCACGTCCATGACGATCAACGGCCCGGCGGCAGTCATCTTCGCCATGTATCTGGCGGTCGCGGAACGGCGCGGCATTCCGTTCGAGCGCCTTGGCGGGACGCTGCAGAACGACATCCTCAAGGAATACATCGCGCAAAAGGAATGGCTGTTCCCGCCGGAACCGCACCTCCGCCTGATCGTGGACACCATCAGCCATGGCGCCAAGCATGTCCCGAAGTGGCATCCCGTCAGCATCAGCGGCTATCACATCCGCGAAGCCGGCTCCACGGCCGTGCAAGAACTGGCCTTCACGCTCTACGACGGGCTCACCTATGTGGAGGCGGTGGTCAAGGCGGGTCTGAACGTGGACGCCTTCGCGCCGCAGCTCTCGTTCTTCTTCAACGTGCACAACGACTTCTTCGAGGAGATCGCCAAGTTCCGGGCGGCCCGCCGCCTGTGGGCGCGCGAGATGGAGCGCCGGCACCATCCGAAAGACCCGCGGTCCCTCCAGCTCCGCTGTCATGCCCAGACCGCGGGCTGCTCGCTCACGGCCCAGCAGCCGATGAACAACGTCGTCCGCACCACGCTTCAGGCGCTGGCGGCGGTACTGGGCGGGACCCAGTCGCTGCATACCAATTCGATGGACGAGACCTTGGCGCTGCCGACCGAAGAGGCGGTCAAGCTGGCGCTGCGCACCCAGCAGATCATCGCGCATGAGAGCGAGGTCACGAACACCGTGGACCCGCTCGGCGGGTCCTCCTACGTCGAGTCGCTGACGAACCGTTTGGAAGAAGGGGCCCGCGAGTACTTCCGGAAGCTCGATGCGATGGGTGGGATGGTGCGGGCGATCGAGCATGGGTACCCGCAGCGCGAGATCCTGGACGCGTCACAGCGCTACCAGCGAGAAGTGGAACGGAAGGAGCGGATCATCGTCGGCGTCAACGAGTACGTGGAGCCGGACGAGCAGCGCATTCCAATCCTCAAGATCGGGCCGGAGGTGGAGAAGGCCCAGGTGGACCGGTTGGCCTCGCTGCGCGCTCGCCGGGACTCCTTCAAGATGGCAGGCACGCTGGAGGAACTGCAGGAGGCGGCGGCGGGAGATGACAACTTGATGCCGTATCTCCTTGACGCGGTGAAGGCTGAGGCGACGCTGGGTGAGATTTGCGCGGCGCTGAAGGAAGTCTTCGGGACGTACAAGGAGCCGGTGGTGTTATGAGCAGCAGCGAGCGGGTCCTGTCGCCGAGCAGCCCGGACGTCCCTCGTAGGGGCGGACCTGCGTGTCCGCCCAGAAGAGGGCAACCACACAGGGTTGCCCCTACAAAGAAATCGCGGGCGCCCGCCCGGCGCCACCCGCAGGCGCCGCTTTATGGGAGAGGTGAATGAGGCTAGGAAAGTTAGAGATATATCCGGTGACGGACGGGCGGTTTCGGCTGGATGGAGGCGCGATGTTCGGGGTCGTGCCCAAAGTGCTGTGGGAGAAGTGTTGCCCGGCGGATGAGAAGAACCGCATACAGCTCGGCCTCAACTGCCTGCTGATCCGTGCGCAGGGCAAGAACATCCTGGTGGACACCGGGCTCGGCTCCAAAGTTGACCCCAAGTTTCAGGACCGCTTTGCGGTGGAGCGCAGGCCGCCCCTCGATGATTCACTGAAAAAGGCGGGGCTGGCGGTCGAAGACGTCCACATGGTCATCAACACGCACCTGCACTTCGATCATTGTGGCGGCAACACGCACAGGGAGAACGGCCAGGTCGTGCCCGCGTTCCCAAAGGCCAAGTATTTCGTGCAGCGCGGCGAGTACGAAGACGCCGTCCGTGCCAACGAGCGGACGAGGGCGAGCTATCTGAAAGAGAACTTTACGCCGGTCGCGCACGTGAATCTCTGGGAGTTCCTGGACGGTGACACCGAGATTTTCCCCGGAGTCTCGGTAGTGGTGACGGGCGGACATACCGCCCACCATCAGGCGGTGAAGATTCAATCCGAAGACAAGACGGCGCTCTACCTCGGCGATCTCATCCCGACCGTGTCGCACCTGCCGCTGCCATATGTCATGGGCTACGATCTGTATCCCTTGCAGACGCTGGAAGCGAAGCGAGGGATTCTGGACCGGGCGTTCGAGGAGAAATGGCTGCTGGTCTTCGAGCACGATCCGAAGGTTCAGATGGGGTACGTGAAGAAAGACATCGAGGGGAAGTACTACTTGGAGGAAGTTCGGTAATAGGCTGCGGGTGGCGCCGAGCGGGACCCTGCAATTTCTTTGTAGGGGCAACCCTGTGTGGTTGCCCTCTTCTGGGCGGACACGCAGGTCCGCCCCTACGAGGCACGTCAGGGTGGCTCGGTGACAGGACCCGCAGCAAGGAGTAACGACATGACGGTGGCGGCGAAACCCTTGCGGGTGTTGATCGGGAAGGTGGGGCTGGATGGGCACGACCGGGGCGTGAAGCTGGTCGCGCGGGCGCTGCGCGATGCGGGCGTGGAGGTCATCTACACCGGCCTGCACCAGACCCCGGAGCAGATTGTGAACACGGCGATCCAGGAGGACGTGAACGCCATCGGGCTCAGCGTCCTGTCCGGCGCGCACAACCACCTGTTTCCACGCGTGCTGGAGCTGCTCAAGGAACAAGGGGCGGAAGACATCGTGATCTTTGGGGGCGGGATCATTCCCGACGACGACATTCCACGCCTGAAAGCGGCCGGCGTCCGCGCGCTGTTCCGGCCCGGCACGGCGACGGACGAGGTCGTGAAGTTCGTCAAGGGGCTGCGGCCATGAGACCGGTGTACGTGATCAGCGGGGGCATCACCAAGTTCGCCAAGGCCCATCCGGACAAGGACTTCCGCTTGATGGTCAAGGAAGCGTATGACTACGCGCTGCGGGACGTCCCCAAGTTCTCCAAGGACATGATCGCGGGGGCGGTCGGCTCTTACTTCTCGGATCACTTCACGCGGCAACTGAAAGCCGCCAGCATGGCGCAGGACTATCTGGGGCTCTGCCCCAAGCCCTCCAAGCGGATCGAGGGCGGTGGCGCGACCGGCGGGCTCTGCTTCCAATCCGCGTGGGAGGCGGTGGCGTCCGGGCGGATGAACTGCTGTGTGGCCTTCGGCTTCGAAACGATGTCGCGGGTGAACACGTGGAAGGGCAACGAGTTCATTGCGCTCGCGTCCGACACCAACTTCGATTTCCCGGTGGGCGGGTTCTACACCGGCTACTACGCGATGATGGTCCGGCGCCACATGCATGAGTTCGGCACCACGGTCGAGCAGATGGCGATGGTGTCGGTCAAGAACCACATGAACGCGCTGTACAACCCGTATGCCCAGAAGGCTAAGCGGCTCACGATCAAGCAGGTCCGGGAATCGCCGATGGTGGCCACGCCGTTGACGATGGAAGACATCTGCACGATGTCAGACGGGGCCGCAGTCTGCATCCTGGCCTCCGAAGAGGTGGCCGCCAAGGTCTGTAACCGCCCCGTGAAGATTACCGGCGTGGGCTCAGGCTCCGATGCGATGCGTATGGCGGACCGGCCGCACGGGAAGGTCATCCTGCTGCCGCACGAGCGGGAGTCGGACTACGCCCATCTCAAATATCCCGGCGTGCACTCGTTCCGCGGCGGTCGCATGGCGGCGAAGCTCGCGTACCAGATGGCTGGCATCCGGAACCCGATCCAGGAGCTGAGTTTCGTCGAGCTGCACGACGCCTACACCTCCTCGGAGATCCAGACCTACGAGGACCTCGGCCTCTGCAAGTACGGCGAAGGCGGCAAGTTCGTGGAGAGCGGCGTGCCGTTCATGCCAGGCGTAGATTACGGCCTGGAATTGCCCAAACAGGGGCGGCTGCCGGTGAATCCGTCCGGGGGGCTCCTGGCCTGCGGCCATCCGGTCGGCGCGACGGGCTTGATGCAGGCGGTCTTCGCCTTCTGGCAGTTGCAGAGCACCATCAAAAAGCATTTGGGTAACGACAAGTTGCAGCTCAAGAAGCCCACGCGGGGACTGATCCACAGCCACGCGGGCACGGGAACGTATATCACGGTTTCGATCTTGGAGGCGGTCTAGTCTATCTAATGGACCCGCTCATCATCCACGACCACTACGAGATAGATTACCGCCACAGCTACGCCGAGGACTCGCCGTTCTTCGTCGGATTGAGCAAAGGCAAGCTGCTCGGCTCCCGCTGCACGGCATGCGGCTACACCTACGCGACGCCGCGCTCCCATTGCATGGGATGCGGGGCGCCGACGGCGTGGCATGAGATGCCGCTGACCGGCCGAGTCCATACTTATACGACCTGCCACTACGGCGGTGAGGCGTTCCTCAAAGAAACGCCGTTCACGTTGATCCTCGTTGAGTTCGATGGCGCCGATACGCTGTTTCTGTCCCGGCTCAAAGGCGTCGAGCCCGACGCGGTGCGGATCGGGATGCCGGTGGTGGCGCGCTTCGCCAAGACGCCGGCCTTCAAGGTGACGGACGTCTGGTTCGAGCCGGGTGAGTAAGGCGGGGCAATGGATCCTATCGCACTGGCGGAGCATGTGAAGGCGGGTAACGTCCGGGCGGTTTCTCGCTTGATCACGCTGTTGGAGAACCAGGAACCGGTCGGCCAGGCCGCGTTGGAGAGACTGAACGGCTCCCCTCGGCCCGCGGCCGTGATCGGGGTCACCGGCTATCCTGGCTCCGGCAAGAGCACGCTGATCGACCAACTGGTCACGGCCTACCGACGGCAGGGCAAGAAGGTCGGCATTGTGGCGGTGGATACGACCAGCCCACGGACGGGCGGAGCGCTTCTTGGGGACCGGATCCGGATGCAGGACCATGCGGTGGACGGCGGAGTCTTCATCCGCAGCATGGCCACCCGCGGGGAGCGAGGCGGGCTGGCGCGCGCGACGCGCGGCGCGGTACGGGTGCTGGAAGCGGCAGGCTACGACGTCATCCTGGTGGAAACTGTCGGGGTGGGGCAGCTCGAAACGGACGTGGCCGATGTCGCGCCCACCGTCGTCGCGATAGTGGCGCCGGGCCTCGGCGACGAGGTCCAGGCGCTGAAGGCGGGCCTACTCGAGACGGCTCATATCGTCGTGGTCAACAAAGGCGACCGCGACGGCGCGGACGCGACGGTCAAAGACTTACAGGAATGGCATCCCAGGGTGATCCGAACGGTGGCGATCAAAGGCGAGGGAATGCCTGAATTGATCGAGGCCATCGCCGAGCACCAAAGGATTGTTGACCTTCACTCGAAACCCGCCACCTAAACTGGCGGAACTAGTGTTTCGGCTTTCTCCCGGTCAAGAGATAGGTCACCATGTCCCCCTTACCCTTGACCGGAATCTTGCCCCGCTCCTGAAACAGGTAGCCATCGCGGACCCGATTGTACGTTTCTGCCGTGACCTGGATGCTCCCGGCGGGCGCTGATGATTCCATCCGGCTGGCGACGTTCACGATCTCGCCCCACAGGTCATAGCTGAATTTCTTGGTGCCGATCACGCCTGCCACCACGGGACCCGTGTGGATGCCAATCCGCATCTGGAGCGGTTCTCCGGAGGGCGTGACCTGGCGTGCCAGGGCGGTCTGCATGTCCAATGCCAGATCGACCACCGCCCATGCGTGATCCGTGCTGGGAGTCGGCAGGCCGGCGGCCACCATGTATTCGTCGCCCATGGTCTTGATCTTCTCGACCGCGTACTTCTCGGCCAGGCGGTCGAATTCAGAGAACACGTCGTTCAGCAGACTGACCAACTCGGTGGGAGAGATGCTGGCTGTCAGCCGCGAGAAACCGACGATATCGGCGAAGAGCACGCTGACCTCGGCAAAGCTGTCGGCGATGGGCTCTTCACCCTGCTTCAACCGCTCTGCAATGGGCTTCGGCAGGATGCTGAGCAGCAGGTGCTCCGACTTCTCCTGCTCCTCTTGCAGCTTCTTGACGTAGAACTGCTCCCGGTCCCGTAGTCGCTTCTTCTCGAGGGACGCATTGACCCGCGCGTTCAGCAACACCTTCTGGTACGGCTTCAGGAGATAGTCTTCCGCGCCCAGTTCGATGCACCGCGCGGCGCTGTTGAGCTCGTCCGATCCTGACAGCACCACCACGGGCAGGTGACGCAAGGCCTGGTCGGTCTTGAGTCGTTCCAGCACCTGGTAGCCGTCCATTTCCGGCATGCCAATGTCGAGCAGGACGAGGTCGAACGGCCTCGACCATAGCAGCTCCAGCGCAATACGCCCGTTTTCGGCGAACGTAAGGCGGTGCCCCTGCCGCCTCAGATGAATCGCGAGCAGCTCACGGTCGTCGGCGTTATCGTCCACGATCAGGATAGAGGCCGGTTCAACGTTCATAGGTCTCAGCACGCAGGAATGGCAGGGTTCAGTTCTCCTCATTGTTGAGGATGCGAAGGAACCGGGGCCGGAGCACGAGGTCGAATACGTCCTCCTTTCCGGGAAACAGCTCGAGAATTTCCTTCTTCGTCCGCTCGATAAGCTGGAGCGCCTGCTCGCGACTCATTGGCTGAAAGCGGAGCCGGTAGGCGGTCAAATCCGCTCGCAGCCGAAGCCGCAGCATGCGAATGTGTTCTTCCCGAATGTCCCGAGGGTCAGCCACGTGGCTTAGGAGAATCGCGGCGGGCGTTTCTCCAGGAACGCTCTCGTCCCTTCTTTCTTGTCGGGCGTCTCGCACAGCTCGCCGAACAGCTCGGCCTCGCGGGCCAGACCCTCGGCCAGCGGGCTGTCGAGACCGGTCCGGATCGCCCGCAGCGCGGCCTGGGCTGCCAGCCGCCCCTTGGCCATGATCATGCCGGCCAGTTTCTGAGCCGTCAGCAGGACTTCTTCAGGAGGGACGACCCGGTTCACCAGCCCCCACGTCAACGCCTCTTCCGAGTTGATGGTTTCGCCGGTCAGGATCAATTCGGCGGCTTTGGACGGACCGATGATGCGGGGGAGCCGTTGGGTCCCGCCGAATCCGGGAATGAGTCCCAGCTTGATCTCCGGCAGGCCAAGCAGGGTGCCCGCCGCCGCCACCCGCATGTGGCAGGCCATGGCCAGCTCCAGGCCGCCACCGAGACAGGCCCCGTTGAGCGCCGCGATGACCGGCTTGTCGAATCGCTCGATCCGGTTGAGCAACGCCTGCCCGCGCCCGGACAGCTCCGAGCCCTGATGCATGGTATTGAGGTCGGCGAGCTCTTTGATGTCGGCGCCAGGGCTGAAGAACTTCCCGCTGGCGGTCAGGATGATGACCCGGACGGCGTCGTCTGCTTCCAACTGCCCAAAGGTCTGATCCAATTCTTTCAGGACCGGCGTGCTGAGGAGATTCGACGGCGGGTTGTTTAACGTGACGGTGGCGAGGCGTTCGGCGATGGTGACGGTCACAAACTTGGTAGCCATGACATGGTCCTCGGGATTGTCAATCTACGCTTCTACCATAGCAAAATCCCGCTCTTTGCGCTATCGCTGATGTGGTACAATTTTCTTTGACCAAGTTCAGTTTGGGAGGGGAACCTGCGTGATTGCCGATCGCCTCGCCGCCTACGCGCAGTCGCTCCGTTACGAAGGCCTGCCCGCCGCCGTCGTCCACGAAGTCAAGCGCCGCGTTCTGGACAGCCTGGCCTGCGCCTTCGGCGCGTGGACAGCCGAGCCCTGCGTGATCGCCCGCCGGATCGCGCAGGCGGTCACGGTCCCCAACGGCGCGACGCTGTGGGGCACGGGCCACACGACCCTCCCGGACCTGGCCGCCTTCGCCAACGGCGCCCTGGTCCGCTATCTGGACTTCAACGACACGTACCTGTCCAAGGAGCCGGCCCATCCCTCCGACAATATCTCAGCCGTCCTCGCGGCGGGAGAAAGTGTCCGGGCCTCCGGCCAGCAGGTTATCGAGGCGATCGCCTTAGCGTATGAGACTCAGTGCCGCCTCTGCGACGCCGCGGCGCTGCGGCCGCGGGGCTGGGACCATGTTACCTACGGCCCGTTTTCGTCCGCCCTGGGTGCGGCGAAGGTCCTGAGGCTTTCGAAGGCGCAGACGGTGCAGGCGATCAACCTGGCCGGGGTGGCGAACGTGGCCTTGCGGCAGACGCGGGTCGGGGATCTCTCGATGTGGAAGGCGTGCGCCTTCGCCAATGCCGCGCGCAATGGCGTGTTCGCCGCGATGCTGGCACAACTCGGGATGACCGGCCCCTCGCCGATTTTTGAAGGCCAGAAGGGCTTCATGGAGCTGGTGTCCGGCCCGCTCGATCTGCCACCGTTCGGCGGCGAACGGGGACAGGCACCTGCCTCCGGCAGGAGCCAGTCCCCTGCGCGGGCCCCTTTTAAGATCCTGGAGACCTACATCAAGCATTACCCGGTGGAGTACCATGCACAGTCGGCGGTGGAAGCCGCCCTGGTGGTCCGCGAGGAGCTGCTGAACAAGGAGGGGCGCTCGGCATTGTCCGGCATCGACGAGATCGAGATTGGCAGCTATGACGTGGCGATCGAGATTATCGGCCGCGACCCGGAGAAGTGGCGCCCGGCGACGCGGGAGACAGCCGACCACAGCCTGCCCTATTGCGTGGCGGCGGCCCTGCTGGACGGCACGGTCACCGTGCAGTCCTTCGACGCCAAGCGCCTGACCGATCCGCAGCTCCGGGCGCTTATGCAGAAGGTCCGCGTGATCCCGCAGGAAGAATTCATCGGATGGTATCCAAAGGCGATGCCGTCGCGCGTGACGGTCCGGACGGCCGGCGGGAATGAGTACGTCAAGCAAGTGGATTATCCGCTGGGCCATCCCCGGAACCCGCTCTCGGATCGCGAGATCGAGGAGAAGTTCAGGGGCCTGTCCGCCGGCCTGTTCGACCGGGCCAGGGCCGGCAAGGTGATTGACATGGTGTGGAAGCTGGAGACGCTCAAGGACATCGCGGCCTTGATGCCGCTGTTGAAGGTCGCACGCCGTGGCTGACACACAGCGCCCATCGAACCCACGCCGCCTGCGCGAGTTGATCGCGCGAGGCACCGTCGTGCTCCCCGGCGCGTTCAACGCGCTGACGGCCATGCAGATCGAGCGCGCCGGCTTCGACGCGGTCTATGTCTCTGGTGCCGGCATCGCGGCCGTACGGGGGCTGCCCGACATTGGCCTGCTGTCCATGGCGGAAGTGGTTGCCGACGCCGGGACCATCGCGCAGGCGGTCGCCATCCCGGCGCTCGCCGACGCCGACACCGGCTATGGTCCGCCCCTTTCTGTGATGCGGACGGTGCAGGCGTTCGAGCAGGCGGGCCTGGCCGGAATTCATCTGGAGGATCAGGAGAGTCCCAAGAAGTGCGGGCACCTGCCGGACAAGCGTCTGGTGTCCGTCGCTGAAATGGCGCAGAAGATCGGCGCGGCGGTGGGAGCGCGCCGCGACCCGGATTTTCTGATCGTCGCGCGGACTGACGCGCGGGCGGTCGAGGGGCTGGATGGGGCCGTCAAGCGGGCGCGAGCCTATGTGGATGTGGGGGCCGATGTGGTCTTTCCCGAAGCGCTTGAGTCCGCCGAGGAGTTCAAGGCGTTCGCGCACGCACTCAATAAGGAGGGCGTGACCGTGCCGCTCGTCGCAAACATGACCGAGTTCGGCAAGACCCCGTACCTGACCGTCAAAGAGTTCGAAGCGCTGGGCTATCGCCTCGTGCTCTTCCCCGTCACGGCGCTGCGAGTAGCCGCAAGGGCTATCGAAGCGCTGCTGGAAGAGCTGAAGAGCCTCGGCACCCAGCAGCGGTCGTTGGACAAGATGCAGACCCGCCAGCGGCTCTATGAGCTCCTCCGCTACGCGGAGTACGAAAAGCGGGACGACGACATCGAGAAGTGGTATGGCCGATAAAGCCAAGGAAGAATACAGCCCCGGTCTTGAGGGCGTGATCGCCGGCGAGAGCGCCCTCTGCGAAGTGGACGAAGGCGCGGCCGGTCTCCGCTACCGCGGCTACGCGATCGGCGATCTGGCCGAAAAAGCCACGTTCGAAGAGGTCGCCTATCTATTGCTGTTCGGCAAGCTGCCCACGCGCAAAGAGCTGGGCGACTTCACCGCGGAACTGCAGACGCAATGGCCCTTGCCCGGTCCCGTGGAAGCCTTCATCGGCGTTGTCCCGCCGAGCGCGCATTCGATGGATATTTTGAGAACCGGCGTGTCGCTGCTGGGGATGACCGATCCAGATGCAGCCGATTTCTCTCGGGACGCGAACCTCCGAAAATCCGTCCGCCTCTTGGCCCAGATCCCCATCCTCATCGCCAACGCGCACCGACTGGCGCACGCGAAGCGCCAGGTGCAGCCCAAGCAGGAGCTGAGCTTCGCCGAAAACTTATTGTACCTACTGACCGACCGGCACGACGACGAGCCGGCGAAGGCGATGGCGCGCGTGCTGAACGTCTCACTGATCCTCTACGCCGAGCACGAGTTCAACGCCTCCACCTTCGCGGCGCGGGTGGCCGCCTCCACGCTGACCGACCTCCACGCCGCGGTGACCGCGGCCATCGCCGCGCTCAAGGGGCCGCTCCACGGGGGCGCCAACGAAGCAGTGGCCGCCATGCTGCTTGAGATCAAGAGCCGCGACCGGGCTGAGCGGTGGGTGCGCGATGCGCTGGCGAAGAAGCGGCGCGTGATGGGTTTCGGCCATCGCGTGCTGCGCAAGGGCGACGCCCGCGCGGCCATCATCCAGCGTCATGCCGAGGCCTTGAGCCGGACGTGCGGCGACACGCGGTGGTACGACATCGCGACCATCGTGGATCGGATCATGCAGCAGGAAAAGGGCCTCTACCCCAACCTGGACTTCTACACCGCCGTGGCCTACCTCTTGATAGGGCTTTCCCGCGACCTCTACACGCCGGTCTTCGTCTGCTCGCGCATCGCCGGCTGGTGCGCGCACGTCATCGAGCAGCAGGACCACAATCGGCTCATCAGGCCGCGCGCGGCCTATGTCGGCCCGCCGCCGCAAGCGTATGTGCCCCTCGAGCGACGAACGTGACCGCATCCTTCAGGCCCGCGAGATGGGCGGGCCTCCGTTCCGTCTGCCCTGGCGTTCCTTTGCCGAGTTCTTTGATGAGCGTATCCGCGACGCGCATCGCGCCGACAAGCCCTTCCTGACCTATTACGACGAAGGTCGAGGCGCGACCGAGACAGTCCGCCGGGTGTACAGTTACGACCGCTTCGGCGAGCTGGTGGGACGGGCCGCCACCGTCATGCGCGAGCGTCTGGGCCTGCGGCGCGGTGATCGGGTGGCGACGGTACTCTTCAACCACGACCAGACGGTGCTCGTGTACTTCGCCGCCTGGACCCTGGGCGTGGCGGTCGTGCCGATCAACGTCGAAGAATCCACCGAGAAGAAGCGCTACATCCTGGAGCACTCGGAAGCCTCGGTCGTGTTCTGCTGGCAGGACTCCCTGGACGAAATCAGGAGTCTTCTCGGTGGGCTCCCCCGGCTTCGCGAGGTGGT
>Ga0209160_1000180_pt1 | contig 47543 bp, 50 predicted proteins | sample GraSoiAngelo_153_FD_186167 | JGI IMG/M metagenome (GOLD analysis project Ga0209160, IMG submission 186167) | Grasslands soil microbial communities from the Angelo Coastal Reserve, California, USA - 14_1009_12_40cm (SPAdes) (version 2) | ecosystem: Environmental > Terrestrial > Soil > Grasslands ...
AGAAGAACCCGGCTAAGAGGAAGAGAGAACCACCAATCAGACCAATAATCATGATTGACCGAGTCAAGCCGGGACCAGTCCTCCCGAGAGCCCGCAAGGGATAAAAAAAGCGACTCCCTATTCGAGTAATCTACTAAGGAGACTGTAACAGGCTGACCACGTCCCCTCTTCCCCCGGGGCGATTCCGGTCTCGGCAGTCCGTGCCGACAAGGTCAACTGCGTTGACATTTCTCGATTGGTAGTCGATCTGGTAACCGTAAACAGTAACATTGGGTCCGGGGTCGCCTCTTTTGCCATGGTCTCCGGCTGACCCTCCCTCTCCTGATTCGTCCTCGGTAAAGCGAAAGCTATATTGTAAAGCGCGTACAAGATTGTAACGCGGGAAGAAGATTGGGCTCTGTTGTTAGAGTGAGCCGGAAGCATCAGGTTGTCGTGCCCCGAGAGGCTAGAGAAGCGCTCGGAGTAGGCGCTGGCGACGAACTGGTCGTAGAGGTTGAGAACGGCAGGGTCTTGATGAAGCCTAAGCCGCGGAACTACTCGAAACATATGCTTGGCCTGCACAAGAGTGTCTGGAAAGGCGTAAAGACCGAGAGCTATGTTAGGACGGAGAGGGAAGCCTGGAAGAAGGAAACTTCCTCAAAGCCCTGAGCAAGCGCCGCATCCTCGGAATTGACACTTCTCCCTTCATCTATCATCTGGAGAAGAACCCGGTCTTCTCAGGTCTTACACTCAGACTTTTCGAGCTGGTGGAGAAGGGCGGCGTTAGGGCCGTCACGTCAACTCTTACTCTCATGGAGGTCCTGGTCAGGCCAAAACAGTTGAACCAGCAGAAGGTGGTTGACGACTACGGATTCTTGCTGAGAACCTTCCCCAATCTTACGTTGAGGAGTATCGATGATAGCTGCGCCGAGAGAGCTGCGGATCTGAGAACTGCCTATGGGATTAGGCCTCCCGACGCGTTACAGATTGGAACTGCGATCGTATCCAGCGCCGGATGCTTTGTGACGAACGATGAGAAGCTGAAGAAGGTGAAGGAGATCGAGGTTATTCTGTTGAAAGATTACGCATAACACTACTCTCGCACGCTAGAACACGAAGTCTACCCCGTGGCCAGCCGAGAACAAGGAACACGTCCAACGAATACCAGGCCTCACAGTCCTAAACGAGCAAGACCATGAGTAACAGGTTCTTTGAGAGCAAGATGTCAAACGCTTGTTTCGGCTACGTTCGATGGCTGCCACGTCGGAACACAATCTTGCCAATACGGAACTTCAGAATGCTGAAGTTGAAGACATCTCTGCACAGCCGTTTGAAGACGAACTGCTCAGCCTCATATGGAAATTCCTAGAATCACCGGGTAACGTTCTATTGATCCAAGGGGCGCCTGGTACAGGAAAAACCACGCTTGCGCTTGAACTTCTCAGAAGGGTGAAAGGGACTCGTATCGGGCCTCGTGAAATCTCTGCCAACAAAGTGTACGTGTCGAGCCGAGTCTCACCAATAAAGTTCCGGCGACAATTCCCTGGAGTTCATGAGATCATCGATTCTATGTCAGGAAAGGGACTTGCAGGCACCTGGACAGAGAGTGAGGACAACGCTCGTCTGTCGGGAGCCACCGCGAATATTGTACATAGAATTCTCGCTCTGAAACGGGCGAAGCAGAAAGGAATCGTCGTCATAGATAGCTGGGAAGGAGCCGTACGGAACTTAGCCGAGGAAGAACGTCACTCGTTAGAGTCAGCAATCTTTTCCGAGCTCGACGACAGCAAGCTCGGGGCAGTACTTGTGAGCGAAGGTGAAAGTGCCTCCGGTCTAACGCATCTTGTAGACGGAATCACCACACTGTCAATGTCTCGATTGGAAGGTAGGGTAGTCAGGAGCATGATGGTCGACAAGCTCCGAGGGTTTAGGCTGCGCAGGCAGGGAGCACTCTTTACTCTTGACAGAGGCAGATTCACGCCCCTACCTAGGGTCGGATTTCATCTTGATGGTGACTTGTCGGAAACTCCTAGAGTTCCCGCGATTGTTCCTCACTCTGAAGCGGCATATTCGACAGGCAGCGAAGACCTTGACAAATTGCTGCAAGGTGGAATCAAGAAGGGTTCCTCTGTTCTGATAGATCTCAACAGCACAGTATCTCCCCGTGTCGGTATCATTCTCATCGACATCATAACAGCTAATTTCATCAACCAGGGTGGCTCTGCCTTCATAGTCCCGTACAGCATATTCAGCTCACAGACAGTTGCTGACTCTATGAGAAGATACGTCGGAAACGACGCATTGAACGAGAGGGTCCGCATCGCAGAGTACAACCAGGGGCTTCCTGATGAAAAATGGCGGGTGAAGATGAAAGGCAAGATAGAGGAAGATATTCCAATCATCAACAAGTACTGGAGCCAGCTTGGGGCCATCTCAACCTCAAGAATGATGAAATTTGACTTCGACAAGCTAGCACAGGTCTACGGTGAAGATATCGGGGTTCCAAGTCTCGGCGAAATAGGGGCCGGCATACGGGAGTCAGCAGCTTTCATGATGGCAGTAGTCTCACGACCTACGATGATGAGAGAGGAACTTCAGAGAAGCGTCGACTATTACCTGAAAACACAGACACTTGACGAATCCCTCCTCATCTATGGGGTCAAGCCGTTTAGCAACGTTCACGGTGTGGAATTCAGTTTTGAACGAGGCTATCCACGCCTATCCTTGATGGAAGTCGTCTGACCGATCCACCTAGGACCTGATGTGTCCAAGAACCTTTGCTAGTCGTAGACTAGGACTCCATCTTAGCGCTGTGATTGATCCTATATTGTCCGCATTCGCAGTGGTCAAGGGGGTATGGGAATCGCAATCTGCCTACTATCTCATAGAGGATCAGCAAGACCTCCTTCTTCGAAGCATGGTTCCGTCCTAGCCACCTACGCCACGCTTTTCGCGTGGTAAACTGAAGCGCTTTGGACACCCTCTTATCCATGATAGGATAACGCTCCTATCGATCGTCTATACCCGACGATTTCAAGAATTGTGATCAGGGCTTGTTCTGTTACGAATGATGAGAAGCTCAAGAGGGGGCAAGGAGATTGAGGTAAGGTGCTGAACCATTTTGCATAATAGACTCTCAAATTATCAGAGTGCCAAAGTACGCCTATAGCAGTAGAACATCCGGCTTAGGAACGTATGCTAAGAAGAGTCCCCTCGATGGGGTGACCAGGAGTCGAGAACACGAAGGGAAGACACGGCTCAAACCCTACGGTTCGGATGGACACTACACCACGCCACACGCAACAAAATCATCAACATGCTACAACAACTCGACAGCTAATAGCAGTTAATCCTGGAGATGAGGCCGGACTTTACCTCGGGCCATTCCGATGATATGATCGAGTAGAGCATAGTGTCCCTTGGTTTACCGCTTGGCCGAATCCCATGATTCCTGAGACGCCCTTCGAATTTCGCGCCGAGTTTCAGAATCGCTCGCTGCGATTGAATGTTGTTCGCGTCGGTCCCTAGTTGCATTCGTACTGCTTCCCAGTCCTCGAACGCGTGCTTGAGTAACAGTAGCTTGCATTCTGGATTGACGAAGGTTCTTTGATACTCGGGCAGATACCATGTTGAGCCTACTTCGGCCCTTCTGTGCCTGGCGGATATCGATAGGTAGGCCGTGCTCCCGACTATCCGCTCCTCGTTCTTCAGGACGACCGCGAAGGCGTATTCTTCGTCTTTTGCTTCCTTCTCGATCCCGGAGAAGATCCGTTTGTCCACATCTTCCTTTGAGAGAAGTGGATAGAGCATCAATGACCAGTCGAGTCTTGCAGCTGCCCCTGCCAGTCCTACGGCATGCTTCCGGCGTAGAGGTTCGAGCCTCACAAACTTTCCCTCGAGCACACACGGGCCGAGACTCTGACTCTCCATTTGTCCGCATCCATTTCAGGAAGATACCCACATTTCGGTCTTATGGCAGGCCCTAGCCATTGAATGAGCGAACCATCTCGACTCAACTCATCGGATCTCCCAACACGTCTCCACCGATTCAAGCCATTGAGAGAAAGAAGTACCATGGTTGTCCATTAATTTCAAAATCTAGCGGGCGCTGACACCACTGAATGGATGTTGGCTACACACGCCTAGCAAATTGTCGGGGAATGCGAATGATTGATCGAAACTGGGCAGAAGCTTACGACCATTGCAGGCCGAGGATAGCAGGCTGAACATGGTTGTTGGTCTGCTCTCTTGCTTTAGTGAAGGAACTCGACATACGTATGGTCGAGATGTCTAAGCAGCAGACGGGTCTTAGAATAGACCGGGTCCTCTTCAAACAGTTTCAACAGCTTTGCGCCTCGGAGAAATTACGCCCGGGTGAAGCAGTCGAATCACTAGTCCGGCTAGCAGTCGACAGCGGGAGTCTAGCGAACCTTCACGCTAACGTTGTTAGAGGGGGAGGTAGGGGACGCGTGTTGGATGAAGCGCTCTTCAGGTCACGGTTGTCGAGACTAAAGACCTGTCTTGAGACGGAGCGGCGATACTGGAAGGAGACCGGTGAGGGAATGGATGAACCGGAGTCGGAGGGGTTTGTGAAGGAACTGGTAGAGATCGGCAAGAGATCAGTCAGTGAAGAACTCGTCAAAGAGTTCGAAGCAACCCTGGCAGAAGCAGACAAGCTCTACGACGAGGTCGAGAAAGATACAATCGAAAATGGGATCAGCCGAACAAAACAGATAATCGATTTACGATAACCGGAAAGTAGCGCATGAGGTTCAGATTGCGCCGCTGGCTTGCGCTTGGGGATCTGTGTCGAATAATGAGCCGTCTCTAGGCAGGCTTCCCAACTGGTCGGTCGCTAAGCTTAGATAGCTTATCAAAGTTTTGCTGAGTAAGTTCCGGTTGCCAAACATTGCGTTGCTTTTGGCGGGGTTTTTCTTCATGTTTCTTACGTTAGGATGGGGGCATATGGAAGCGGTACTTGGCTGAGGACGCTCCCGGCTGGAATATCACCATGAATCATTGGTTGACACTGGGCGGTAAGGTCGGGGTCGTTCCGGTAGCCGCAACATTGTTGCTATGGTTATTGGCATAAACTATTCCTTAGGTGAACGCTAATCGCCCCATAGGGGAGAGTGGAACGTCCCCACATATGGATCGAACCTTTGAGTCGATAGTTTCCGTGGTGCGTGTTGTTGTGAGTTTGGCTGGTCTTAGGGTCGTTTGATGTTGGTTACTCGAAGCTTGAACTGCAACATCTTATCCGCCATAGGATGGTTGCCGCTCCTCGATCGCGCTCTTCTCAATATCTTCATAGAGCTTGTCAGCTTCTTTCAGGATAGTTTCGAGACCTACCAGCTTTTAATGGATAGTCCCATTTTTTGATGACTCCTTTGGAATCTCTGGCATTTGAGAGTATCTCTGGATATTATTTACGATTGGATTGTGTTCACTTGTAGGTTTTCATGTGTACACGTCCGCGTTATATTCTCAAGGATCGGCAGTTTTGACCCGGATGAATGGAACATGTACTTCTATTCCTCTAGCGAGTTGGCCGCGTGAGCGGTTCCAACAACTGTTCTAATCACGACTCTCGTACCGGACACTTTCGACGAACTGCAAAGAGCATCGTATCCTTCATTTTCATATCCCTCACTTTACTCAGCTCGATCGCCCCACAGATCCCTGGAATAGTCGGGGGTCTTATACCAGCGCAAGCAATCTCGATCCCCGGCCCAAACATATCCGGAAAATTCACTCAGCGGGAACCCGTGAGAGTGCCCCTTCCCGCGGGATCGATACAGACTGGAGTTCGCGCCTCTCCCTCATATGCTCTTGCATTTGACAGCTCAATTTCTCCAAGACTAGCAATAACCCCCGACTCTTATCAATACCAGACGTCATACGGGTTGTATTCTTTCAACAAGACCTTCCCGTACATTTTCACCCTACAGTCGAGGTCCGCAGTGCCTCTAACCAAGGGAAGCATGTTCTCCGTGGCCGCACACCAGTTGCTTACAACGGGAAGCGCAAACGTTACTCTCGCCAATGACAATGAGTTTCAAGTTTACTGCCAGGTATTGTCGGGGAATTCGAGCGTCGGCCGTTTGTTGCTTCAGGTGAACTTCCAGACTTCAGCTCCTCCGAAGTTTACCCTGAGCTTCTCGAAAACCGCCTCTTGGTCGCTTGGAGACTTTAACATTGTTTGGACAACGTTTCCTGTCCACGAATGGTTGAAGACTGGACGCAATCAGGCAATGAGCCTCGGGTCATTGTCGAACCAGACTCTTTCCTCGATGGGCTCAGCCGCTTTTCTTCTGTCGCAACTCAGGACTGAGACGGGCCCCTCGGATGATCCCAGTTTATGGACTGAGTGGGTCACCACGGACTGGACGGATTCGCCTGGAGGGAGGCTCAGAATAGATCAAGTAAGACTCGCCAGCCTCTTCGGAATGGCGCAGATCGTCGACTTCCAAACAAATCAAGCGACGATTGATCCAACCCAGATCTCGACTTCTACGGTCACAGTTGCAACCGCATACTCAACCCAGAGAAAGACCTTCTCCTTTGGAGGGTTCTATTTTCTCTTCTATTACACCGGCAGTAACATCGTCTACTCCAGCAGCAAAGATCAGAATCTTTGGGCCGGGCCTTACGTTGCAGCAGCAGGCCCAATAGGCTTGGGCGGCGGTTTCGACATGTTCAACTCTGGTTCAACCGTAGCGCTGGATTGGCTCAACTACAACCCTGGGGCTGGAGGAGACGGGACAACGCAACTGCTGTTTCGGAGCGGCACGGTCGTAGGCGGCTCAATATCTTGGCAACCCGTTGCAACCGTCGCAAACCTTCCACAGCCTTACAGCTATACGGTTAGTGTTGCGATAGGTACTGACGGAACATTCTGGGCGAGCGGAGTCTGGTACACGGCCCCGCCTCCCACTTACATCTATCACGTTTGGATCTACAAGTCTTCAGACGGTCTCAGTTTTACTGAGAGTACAGATTATGGAACAGCAAATACGGGATCTAGGATGGAGGCAGTCCAGCTAGTTTCTCTTTCTGGCGGAAGGCTCTTGGCACTGTCGAGCCACTACTACTATTCATCAATACGTTGGACCACGTGGAACCCCACCACAGGTGCCTGGAGCCCCGTTCAGACCAACGAGATGAACATGCTGACCTCAACCGGAAAGGCGAACCTTTTCTCCGCCGCGACAACCCCTGATGGTCTTGTACACCTGATCTTCCAGCGTTACTCTGCGCCACCGATCTACTACCTAGCGTGGGCATACTACAATTTCACCCAAAACCAATGGACAATTGACTCCCAAGTTGTGAACGTTGGAAATAATGACGCTCCCATATATCCGTCCCTCAGCTCCGATAGCCTTGGCAACCTGTACGCATTCTACACTTTCCAAACGAGTGGAGGACTTTACTATGGGAATAGGCCGCCAGGAGTTGACGGTTGGTCGTACCAAACACCCTTCGGCCCTATCTCCAATCCAACATGGATCAGTACTAGCCGCTCAACATCCAAAATGGCAATCGTTGCATGGACGCAGGGTGGCACCTCTCCAAACAAGATACTCTACGGGTCCCTTCCATTGCCGCCGGGTGTAGCGTCGGGCCCGCCGATTCGGCCTTGGAGCAAGCTCGGGCTATCATCCTACGAGCAGTATTTCACACAGAATGGAGAATATGTCTCGCCCGGAAACGGGATGCTAACCGTTAGCCAGACAGACATCTCTGTTCCGGGACGAAACGGGCTCAACCTTGCAGTCGCCCGGACATACGTGCAACCCTTCACACTAGTGCCGGGGAGCCCCTGGCCATTCAACTACGAGTCGAGTCCTTACGCAATGCTAGGATATGGTTGGCGACTTAACCTACCATACGTAGAGGCCGAAAACAATCTTGCTCCACACTCGATTAACTGGCTGAACGGCGAGCTGTTCCCAATCTTCTGGGACACGGTCACCCAATCATCCTCTGGAGACTTCATAACCACCTATTCGATGACAAACCATCAGACCGAGGACTTCGTCTTCACTGAGACCTGGGACCACACAACAGGCTCGCTTACGTACCAACTGTTAACCAAAGACGGCACAACATACAATTTCAACGGGAACGGATGGATAAACACAGTAGTCGATAGAACGGGACAGAACAAGATTACATTCACCTACAATAACGGCTTCATCGCCAGCATAACAGACACTGTAGGTCGTGTTGCCACGTTCAAATACAATGCGAACTGGTACCTCGCCAACGTCACCTACGGAGGTCAAACCGTCAAATACGCCTATTCGGGTAACAATCTCATCAGCGCCACTGACGCAGCTGGCCGCGTAATCCGGCTAAGCTATGCGCCCCAAAGCATCTGGCTTCTTTCTGGGGTCACCTATGCGACCGGGGGCAACTCGGCCTACACCTATGGAAACACGACAATAGGGACAGATGCTGTGAATTACTATGTAACTCGACAGAACATATACGCAGGAACTCTTGTCAAGTCGAGCAGTTTTTCATACGCGGTAACTGATGGAGAAGTGACCTATGCAAGTGTCTCCCAGTCGGATGGAGTCTCAATTCAAGGCTACACAAACTATCTGTTCAACGCTCCAGACAGCAGTATGACAAGAACAGTCCTCAACGGAACCGGAGCTCAAATGCTCCAAGACCAGTTCTGGTATGACAGCAAGGGAAGGTTGGTACAGGATGATACTGCGACAGGAACCCATCCGTGGGCTAATTTCTCCAACAGCCGTTTCTACGATCTCTGGGGAAACATAATTTATACCAGAGATAACATTGGACAGGAATCCTACCAGTCCTTCGCCAACACTGACACCCAATCAACCTTTCAAGGGCCAGGAAGTCTATCCACAACAACCAGTGGCAGGCTATTTTACGACGACTTCAACGGTCCATCACTGAACACCTACACGTGGGGCACAGGTGGATCTGCCGTCGGCAGGTCAGCAACCGTGTCTGGTAGTCTCCTAACCCTGAAAGGAGCCTCTACAGCTCAGGGAACCTGGCAGAGCAGCTGGGTGTACAAGACTATGACGGACTTCCCCATATATGGGGAGGTGCAAGTGGCGGTTCTATCAAGCCCAGGTACCAACACGATCAGCGGCGAACTAATACTCTCACCCAACGTTGTGTGCTCCACCTGCGACCCGTTTGGCGCATCAGACCAGTTGCGCTTTGTTGTGAACGACGGCCCCCTTTACCAGATCATCAAAACTGTGGCAGGCGTATCCACAGTGGTATGGAGCGACTCGGGAGGAGGAACCGAATCAGTATCTTGGAAGTTCATTCTAATAGACAGGAATACACTGACCGCCTATCTTAACCGAGGATATCAAGGCTCAGGTTTCGTCCAGGTCTTCTCCACAACTAGTCTCGGGCTAGGCAGCGCCTTCTCGAACCCCAAGTACGTGTACTTGGATATGGGAAATTCGAACACCAACTCATACGCAGCAACCTTCGACTATTTCGGCGTCACATCCTCCAACACGATCAACGTGAACGGCCTTCAATCGGGCCAAAAGGTAGAATTGTACGACTGGAATGATGCTCTCAAATCGTCTGGGATAGTTTCTAGCGGATCTACGAGTCTAGCGTTAGACGCGACACAAATGGTGTTCCCGTATGGATACCTGAAGATATATGGCCAAGACGGCGCAACCCTACAATTTACATCGCCTATACATGAATTCTGGGGAGGAAGTAGCTACAGCTACACCCAGCCATTCAAATCGCAAGCGAGTGACACCCGGACTACCAGCGGATTCTTACAATCGGCCAGCGTATACGTGGATGATAGTGTTCCGTCTGGAGCGACGCAGTCAAGTGATGGTGGGGATTCCTGGTCTTGGGTCGGATCTCCAGTCGTCAGTGGCACGGTTAGCCACCAGGGAACTTCCACTTCTGGAGAACATCAACACTACTTCTACGGTGCCAGCACACCCATGAACCCAGTCTCGGGAAACTTCCACATCCAGTACGTCTACATCCCTTCCGCGTCCGTCCCAAGCGAAATCATGCTCCAGTTTCACGATAATGGAAATCACATCCTGAACGGGGGGTTCGAAGCATTTCCATGTCTGACCTATTGGGCTACCAGTGGGGCCCTATCATGCGCCACGATCAGTCACTCAGGAACACACTCAGCAGAATCCGCCTACTCTCCACAATCACAGACATGGAAAGCATTCACCCTAGAACAGGACTTTTCACCGATCCCGGGAAGCTCCATTAGTGCTGCCCAGTTCTGGTACCTCGACGGTCAATCGAATATCGACAGCGCTATGGTCGTTTACTCGGACGGATCAACATCAACTCCCCAGGCACTCAACCCAGTCTCGAGCTGGACCCTTATGCAGCTCAGCTTCGACACCTCCAAACAAGTAAAGGGAATCAAGGTCGTAAGGTCAAACTTCACCTTCTGCTGCGATCTCTACCTTGACGATTTCTCCGTGCAAACAGCCGCCAGCTGGGAACACAGGGCCTACTGGGGGACCAACTCAATCGGGTGGGGAACCGACGGCACAGTCTCACGACGCCACATGGGACCCATACCAACGCCAAGAGACTCTTGGGCAATGCTGATGGTCAAGACTGATGACGTAGGAACACCTTCGATCAACATCGACGGCCTCGCATACACGCTGTACAACGGCGGCGTCTATTGGGACTATTCAGCCACCGGAGCACCATCAACCGGAACGATGACAGTCAATGGACTTTTGCCGAATCAGAAGGCAGAACTCGACGATTCAGGGGGCGCGGTGAGGTCGAGCTACATCGTTCCAGCCGGCGGAACGTCCGCCACCCTCGATCTCTACTCTGCTAGCATTAACTCGTTTCCCTTTGCAGGCTATCTGAAGATCTACGGCTCGGTCGGGTTTCTGCAATACACTAGCCCGCTTAAGCCGAACACATGGAGTGGCGACGTCTACACTTACACTCAACCTCCATTCTCCAATTCGTTCAACCCAGGGCCCGTCGGCGGAACAATTCACAACCTGCTAATCGGAGCGGCACAATTCCAGAGCGCATCTTCGACCCCCGAAGAAGCCTACTCAAACTACGATTCCCTGGGCAATCTACTCCAAACCAATCTTATTCACAACGGTTCACCGCTAACCTACACTTACACCTATGACACATACGGAAACACACTCTCACAGGTGAATCCAATCAATGAACGCACAAACTTTGTCTACAACTCAGCGTACCAATCAGGATTCCTTACCAACACGACTCAAGTGATGGGCTCATCTCCAGACATCACCACGAGTTTCGTGCCCAACTTCGCGACCGGTCAACGAATGGCGATCATCGATGCAATGGGCAACAAGACAAGCTACGCCTATGACTCGATCGGAAGAGCGACCAGTATTACAGAGCCGTTGCTCGGCGGTTCCACAGCGGCCGTAGGTATGGAATATCAGGACTCAATAAACAGTTTCGGCATAGAAAACGAGAAGGCAAACTACACCGACTTCTTCTACGACGGGCTCGGAAGGATAACGCAGGTCAACTACCACTACGGAGACCTCTCCTCTCCAATAATCGCCAACGAGAGTTTCACCTACGACTGGCAGGGAAACGTAAGAAGCCACAGGGCCACTAGCGGCTATACGACCACCTACGCCTACGATTATCTGGGACGCCTTACCAAAGTGACAAACCCCGACGGTACCTCTCAGAGAACTTACTACGACGACTTCAACCTGATTCGCACGATATACGACGAGAACTCGCACAGAACAGACAAGCTATTCGACGCCAACCAGAGACTAATCGGAGTTAGAGCCTACTACACAGCCTCGGCATACTATCTGACCTCGTACTACTACGACAGGGTTGGTAACCTAGCAAAATCCGTGGACGGGAACGGTCAAGTGACCACGTATGCCTACGATGACCTCAACCGTCTCGTCAGCACGACCTATCCCGATGGGCTCTCTGAGACAAGAACATATAACAACATTGGAAACATCGTCTCCAAGACGGATCCCAATTCTAAGACCACAACTTATTCGTATGACAATTCAAATCGATTGACCGCAATTAACTACCAACAAGACGGAACCACCGCAACATTCGGATACGACAAGAATGATAATCGCATTTCTCTGTCGTACCTCGGAAACTCGGCAACCTTCTCATACGACTCAAAGAACAGGTTGATCTCCGAGACATGGACGATAGCAGGGAGAGGATCCTACTTGGTCACACGTTCCTATGACTCGGTGGGAAACCCCACAGCGATAACATATCCTGACGGAACTTTTGTGACTTACTCCTATGATCCATTGAACAGAATTTCTACCGTTAAGGATGGGCCGACAACGCTAGCCAGCCTCAGCTATAACGCTGACAGCACAATCAACTCAATCCTCTACGGTAACGGTGTTCAGACAAAGTTCACGCGTGACACAAGAAGCAGGCCCACCAGAATCAGCACAACCAACGGGGCGACTTCTTTAATGGATCTAAACTATGTTTACGACAGTGCGGGCAATGTTCTCGGAATCAACACTGAATCGTACTCGTACGACGCGCTCGACAGACTCACCTCTGCCACGGGGCCTTGGGGTACCCTAAAGTACGGCTATGATCCGGTCGGAAACCGTCTGTGGTCATCGCTAGGAGCATCCAATACCACCTATACTTACGGCAACTACGATCGACTCTCATCGTACGGGGCGACAACCTACACCTATGACAACAACGGAAATCTCAAAACCCAAGCTAGCTCAGGAGTCACGACTACCTACGCATACGATATGGCAAATCGGCTCACCTCCATCATTCAAGGAGGGTCAACCGTCGGAAGCTATGTTTACGACGCAGATGGTCGGAGGATAGAGAAGACCGAATCATCCACTTCCACAATATATCTCAATCAAGGAACACACGTCCTCTACGAAAGCCAAATTGGAAGCCTCAGCAACGACTACGTATATGCTGGAGACGAACTCATCGCAAAGGTTTCTGGAGCAAGCATCCAATACTTCCATCATGACATTCTCGGAAGCACAAGACTAGTAACAACGGGTAGCACGACTAGCTTTTCCACAAACTACCAGCCATTTGGCAGCCAATTCGGAACAACTGGAACCGACCCGACCTACAAGTATACCGGAAAAGCCCAGGACACCGCGACTGGGCTCTACTATTACAGCGCTCGTTATCTCGATCCTACAATCGGTAGATTCATCTCCAGGGATCCAGCTTCTCCACAACTCTGCGACGGACAATCGCTCAATCCGTACAGCTATGCTCGAAATAATCCGGAAAGATTCAATGATCCAACTGGAGCATGCGTATCAGCACTAGACTTTGCCTTCGACATAGTTGGTTTAGTCCTCGACATCGTGGGGGTTCCCCAACTAAACGGAAAGCGGGACCTAGTCGACATATTTCAGCTCGGGCTCGAGGTCGCCGATTATCTTCGAAGCTATGTCAATTTGCTCCTTAACAAGGACGTTCTAGGATTCCTATGGGATGTGATTCCCCCAATCTTATACAAGGTCGGCCATTACGCCATTCAGCATCTCTCCTGGATTGCAGGGCTAGTCTTAGCTGCAGAAGTCGCCAGTTCTACATTGTTGTGGAGGGTGATCTACGGACTGATAAATTTCGCATTTGCAATTGTCCCCCAGGTCATCGCACCCCCGGCAGGTTTCTGCCTAGACAAGCTGGGTATCGGCGACATTAGCCTCACCGGGGGAAACGGCTCTGGAACTTCATCTAGTTCGTCCACGAGTCCATCCACCCCACCAGAAACTACCGTGTCATCGGGGGCGGGCGGGACATTCCCGAACACATCAGCAGGAGTCTCGGCCGCGATCCAGGAGAACGTGGCCACGTACGGAAGAATCGGAATTGTAGCAGTAACAGGACCCTACGGAGAGGTGATTACGCCAGGGGTTTAGGCAAACAGACTAAGTTCAGTTCAACGAGCGAAGAATCACACACATATTCATTCTGTTTGCAATTTTGGTTCCGTCTAAGGGATAAATCGTCGATCACTAACAGAGTGATTGGGGATCGTCGTGACAGCTGACGTCATACCTCCTCGAAACGCGACGGCTCCGACTAAACCCGGACAACTTTGTCAGAAATCGAGGAATACCGCTTGTGATTGTCGATGCAATTACAAGAAAATAACTTCCTACAAGGACATCGAAGAGAAAGACGTCTACGAGATAGTGGGTTACAGTGCCCCGGTTGGAGCGAAGTTTGCAGTTAGAAGATGCAGTGTTCTTTCGAAATAGGCATAGGCTCGCCTAAGAAACTAGCCGAATACCACCGAATTCTTTAACCAGTTCTTCGCTGACCGTTCTCCTGCCCAACTCTGCTAGTTCCTTCACAAACTCCTCTGTCAAGAAATGTCAAAAAATTCGATCTCGCGACGCGAGAGTGCGAAAACCGGGAGCCGGGAACCTTTAGGGTCTTTTGATGTTTGTTACTCGGAGCTTGAACTGCAGAGTCTTACCCGCCATAGGATGGTTGCCGCTCCTCCCGTACGCCTTCCCAGGTGGGATAACGACCTCCTTCTCCTCATTCACCTTCATACCCATCAAGGCGTCGTCAAAACCCTGAATCACCTTACCCGTGCCTAAGATAACCATCACTTAGATGGTCCGGGAATTCAAATCCCGGCGGCTATTTCGCCGAATGAATCCCTTATCCAAGAAACATAGCGTGGGAAAATTTCGTAGCAAGAGGCCGAGAGAGTCGCGTGCAACGCCGAATTTGTAGGAAGCTTACGGTCATTATGATGATTTGTTACGGTCTCTCACTTTAGAGTAGAAATGAGTATCAGAAATGCAGGAATGGTGAATCCTGCCTCACATAAGGAAGAACCAAGTATTCCATTCGTCCTTCTCATCAAATAACCTGATCCTAATCCGAAAGTGAATGCTATGATGACGAGAACGAGAAGAGCTGGCGCAAACTCTGCCTCGACCAAACTTGCTGCAAATATTGGGGCTTGCAAGAAATTTGAGAGTCTCGCTCCGAGCAGCGTTTGGTACTTGTTCAGAAACAACCCCCTGAACCAAAGTTCCTCTTTGATGCCGTTTGACAATGATAGGACCAACAAGTATGGTGTAAGAGTTAGAAGATAGCCAAAATTTACCCCCTGACTTCCAAATAATCCGCCGAGAGCCTGCGCAACTCCCACGGAAACAGAGAACATGATAACCACAACGGGTAAACCAACAATAACTGCCAACCGAAGATTTCCCTTTCTAAGAAAGATGGAAGAGAACGTTCCGCCTGAAACTTTTGTCAAGACTAGAATCGATGCGATGACTAATGAACTGTCAATGAGTTGAGCGATAACGTTACCGTTGAGTGTTGAGTAAAACGGATGTACGAGGTAACTGTCAAGGATTGAGTGCCTAAACAACCATACGAATGAAAAAATGAAGAACGCGAAGAAAATCTCCGAGTACACTTTGAAACGAACGGTTCGATTCATCAATAATGCAGTTGCAAGAAACAAAAGCGGAACCCAGAATGTCTGAATATTGAGCTCTCCCGAAGTAAAATAAGAAATCATGAAGACTGAGAGACCGCAAAACAACAATAGAAAGTATAATCCAACACGAAATCCTCTGGACTTTGTTCTTGCTTCGGTTGATGCTGGTTGGCTACTGCGATCGTCAGCATCTTTTCTGTTCAAACGCGATTCACCTTCGATGCAAGGAACCTCAACGGCTTACCTTTCGATTTCCAGATCACTTAGATAGCCTCTTTGAATGCCAGAGGTCTTCCGAATCGATTCTGTAAGTCTTTTCTCAGCTCATCGGAGATTGGAATTGTAGATTCACTCTTGTAATCAAAGGCTACTTGCGTCGTTCTGCCGAATGCAAACACAACCTCCTCTGACTTCCCGATCACATAATCAAAGTCCCAGGACCGAGTTCCCATTCGGCTTATCCACACGGAAACTATCACTCGACGCTGATCTATGATGGGTTTCATGTACTCGCATCGACACGACGCGATAATGAAACGCGGACGAAATCCATGCTCTATTTGACCAAGGTGTCTCATGAACTCGATTCGTGCTGTCTCCATCCATTGCAGGTATGTTGCACTGTTGACGTGACCAAGGCAATCAACATCACGAAACTGCACTGGCAGTTCAACGCTAAATTTCATGGATAGTACTCACTCTCAAATTTCACCATTGATTATCCACAACGAGCGTGATTCTCTTGTTGTTCTTTCCTTTGTTTTCTCTTCTTACTATTTTGATTCTCCCAATTTCCTTTGTGTTGAGTACATGTGTTCCCCCGTCCAGTTGCCTATCGAATCCGACAATATCCACTAATCGAGGCACGTCAAATTTCTCGTATCGATCTTCTGATACTGTCTTCAGATCGGGATCCCGGCTTACTTCCTCCCAAGTCAAGACTCTCGCAATAATATCATAACGGGATTCAACAATCCTGTTTGCTTCATTCTCAATTGCTTGAGCGATCGATTGGTCCAATTTTTCCATGTCAAAGTCCATTCTAGCCTTGTCCTCATGAATCTGGATACCTGTGTGTTTTCTAACGTTGAAGCTCTTCTTCAAGACGCCACTCATTACGTGGCACGCAGAATGAAGACGCATGATTTTGTATCTTCTATCCCAGTCGATTTTTCCGCTTAAGAGTTGGCCTACTCTCACATCCTTTTCGGTTTCCAGCACGTGAACGATGTCGTTGTTCGCCGCTCGTTTAACGTCCAAAACCCTGACACCGCCTATCGAACCCGTATCACTCGGTTGACCCCCACTCGAAGCAAAGAAGCAGGTTTGATCTAGAACCACTCCGTTTCGATCTATGGAGGTGACTCTCGAGTCGAATTCTTTCATGTACGCGTCTTCCCAGAAAAGCCAATGTGTCAAAAGGAGAAGCTTCCAGCCTCTTTTTCCAAAGATTCTATTCTAACTCGACAGGTTGCTGCTGCCTCAGAAAGGAGTGAAGATGTTTACTGAAGATCTCAGGATGAGTCCGATTGAGGAGATGACCCGCCCCTTCAACCGACACGAATTCAGCATTCCAGTAGCCCGCGAGCTTCTGAGCAACATCGTAAAGGGGGGATATTGTTCCTGCGACAACCAACGCAGGAGCTGAGAAGGCGGGAGGTCTCAGGTCTGAATCCAGAATATGACGAGCTTCAACGAACATGTTGGTTCCCAAGTTTACAGTTGCTTGCCAGTTTGGTCCGCTCTTCAACTCGGCGATTCTCTCGGATCCAACCAAGATATCTAGAAAGGACTCGACAGCACGTTCGGGGACTTGGAACAGGTTTGTGGCGTTGACCAATTCCTCTAGCTTCTTGCGATACTCTAGAGATTTTCCCGAAGCTAATCCAAGGAATGGTGGTTCAATCACCGTTAACGACCGGACTGATCCCGGCCTCAGAGACGCAGCAAGAGCCCCCACACATCCCCCGCCTGAATGTCCCACGATGTGGACTCGGTCGAGACGGATGACGTCAAGAGTCTGCCAGAAATCGTAAGCATCCGTTAGGTAGTTTCCATTCGGTTTTCCCTTTGAGCGCCCATATCCTGCGCGATCCAAGATGACTTGTCTAAAGTTCGAGAAGGCGTCAATTTGTGGCCCCCACCACGGTTCTCCCGCTGCACCTCCGCCATGAACAAAAACCAGTGGACGACCCCTTCCCCTTTCTATGAAGTGTAACCTCATTACCTGGCGCCTGCCTCTTTCCGGAAAGGCCAACGTCTCAAAGAGGAGAGGATTCTCAACTCTTCCACAATGATTCTATCTTAACTCGAAGATTTCCAATTATTATCCTTGGAGGCGAGCCTGCACGGGTTTGCGGCCTATCTTTATATCGTATCGACAGCTCGAGAGAATTCCATTCCCGACCTCCTTTGCTAGCCCTTGACTTTTCGATCTACCATCATGGATGCCCTGCCAGCCAATCAACGGAAAGGTTTCCAGAAGTCTTCATGAAGATTCTCTCATCGATACCGAACGGAAAGGACACGGCCTCGGTCCTACAGTACGCGAGCGCCTCCACGGAAAAGTACCTCAATGATTTCCTGGACTATTGGAGGGACCATAAATCGGTAAGAACCCTCAAATCAATTGAGCGAACGCGAAACGGCGTCCTGTTCCACGTAACACTCAAGTCCAAGAACGGCTGGGTCACAAAGACAGTTTTGGACAACAACGCTTTCTTTTCCGCGGCCATTCCAGTATTTGGCGGAATGGAATTGTGGAGGGTTCTTCTGGAAGAGGAAAACAAGACCTCGCTTCTTTCTCAGCTTGAGAGAGTTGGAGTCGTGAGAATCAACAGAACAAGGATGCTGGAATTCGGTGAAGAAGATGGACCAGTGAGCTCTACGAGCATGTCGGATTTATCCCCGAAACAATTTCAGATTCTGAAGACCGCCGTCGAAAGCGGGTACTTCGATTGTCCTAGACGCATGAACAGTAGAGAGCTTGCAAAACAGATGGGCATCGCTCAGTCCACGTTTTTGGAGCACCTGAGAAAATCGCAGCTTAAGATCCTTGGCCAAGCCCTTGGCTCTAATTCAGCGTAGCGTGTGAAATCGACGGGAGCGTACCCTGCTACCGACGTTCCTTGCCCAACGAAAATGACCATCCGTCGCAGTTCTTAAACGGCGGTGCACTCATCCCCGGACGACAAAGGCTCTGCTGGCATAACGCTCGCGGATTTGTAAGACCTAGATTATTTTGGAGGAATAAGATGATTCAGAGTACTGAAAAATTTGCGGCCCCTATGGGATTTGCACTGATGGTGTGGTGTTCGGCGGCCGCACCAATACCATTCTATCATTCTCGCCTTGGCTACGGAATGCGCTCTCATCCCGATTCTTTTGACAGTTGACGAGTCCAAACGTCGAGAGCCTGTCTCCACAGGTCGATTTTGACCGGTCCAGGCCATACTCCCAGACGAGCCGCTTTCACCATCCTCTCGGCCTTCTGCCTGGATTCACCGTTGGCCATTAGATACGCCATAGCAAATGTTGGGCTTCGCTGCTGGCCCGCGGTGCAGTGAAGATAGATCCTGCCCCCGGCAACGCGCTCATCTTCTATCCATTTCACGGTTTGGCCGAATGATGATACGAGACCTTCTGGACTTCTTGGTGGATCATCTATCCTCAGGCCCTTGTGCTTTATTCCCAATTCCTTTGACTTTTTCGCCTCAAGGGAATCATCATTCAAATCGATGATCAGAGTGATTCCTTCTTCCTCAAGGGTACGCCAGTCCAGCTCATCGTTCGGCCTCGGCCCTATCGCCAAGTAAGGCTGCACCCAATCCAGTTTAGCCATCTGTCTTCCCGCAAGTCCTTCCCGTCGGAAGCGAATAAGTTTGCCGTCATGGACCTTTTTTTTAGAGGCACCCCTTGCCGTAGTTCAGCATGAAGATCGAAACTATCGCTGTTCATGCCGGTGCTGAAGTCGACTCAAGCACTGGGGCAGTCGCTCCTCCGATTCATCTTTCAACCACATACGAGCATGGACCTGCCAGTGAGGAGATCCACGGTTACTCATACATTCGAGAAAAGAACCCAACTCAATCTCGGCTAGAGGAAGCCCTTGCGCAGCTCGACGGAGGCGAAGCTGCCGCCGTCTTCTCATCAGGAATGGCAGCTGGCGTCGCGATCCTACAGACCCTACCACCAGGCTCCAATGTTATCTTTCCAGACGATATCTACGTCACGTTTCGCCGTCTCTATCGAGACTTCTTGCCGAATTGGGGAATACATTCAACAGTAGTTGATCAGCAGAACCTAGCAGGGCTAAAGGCCGCTATTCGTCCAAACACTAGGCTCGTCTGGGTTGATACACCGTCTAATCCCCTCATGAAGATTTCAGACATCAAGGCCATCTCTGAAATTGCTCATGCTTCAAACGTGCCAGTCCTGGTCGACAACACCTTCGCCACTCCCATCATCCAACGCCCCATTGGCCTTGGCGCGGACATTGTCTTGTACTCAACGACCAAGTATTTCGGTGGGCACAGTGACGTCCAAGGCGGAGCATTAGTGCTTGGTAAAAGGAGCGATTTGGTCAAAAAATTGTTGAGCGTGCGTCAAGTTCTCGGCTCCGTCTCTTCTCCTTTCAATTCATGGCTGGTTCTGAGAGGACTTCGAACCCTGCCTTGCAGAATGGAAAGACATTCATCAAACGCAAATGCGATAGCTACGGCCCTGAAGAAAGCCTCTAATGTTGAGGCCGTGTTCTATCCTGGATTACTTACCCACGAGGGGCATGATATCGCAAAGCGGCAGATGAAGTATTTCGGTGGGATGCTGTCATTCCAAGTGAGAGGAGGATACGATCAAGCGGTAAGAGTAGCTTCGAGAGTCAAGCTCTTCCTGAACGCAACAAGTCTTGGAGGAACCGAAAGCCTAATCGAGCATCGTGCCTCCAACGAGGGGGAATATTCGACCGCACAGCCCAACCTGTTACGTCTGTCAGTGGGTCTTGAGCATCCTGATGACATAATCGAAGACCTGCTTCAAGCATTGAGATGAGGCGGACCCCAGTGGGTCTTCATCCTGTCCGACGACTAAGTCTCACTCATAGATTGATTTGACCTCCAAAACAACCAAACTAACCTTGATCACTCATTCAGACGCTCAACATGAGGTCGTTCAAGTTACAGACCAATTTATTGCGAGGCGATGACCATTGTTTAGGTTAGAGGACGTCACATGTTATTCGGGAGCATGCTCTCCCTAGAAGAATCCCAAGTCTGCTCAGTTTCTTGGGACAAGAATGGGATAAGTCAGAAGAATTGCGGGCTTTAGTTATAATAAGCATATCCTTCAGGTCCTTTGAGATAGATCCCCGAGTTATAGCCGGCTCGGCACTGCGGCCTTGGCCCGAGATTGCCGATTCCAGTAGATTGTTGTCTCCTGATTTTACTCGCGTTGTGCTGGGATTTATCTTCGGGAGTGAGCGTCACCTTGGAGGTCATGCGAGTCAAAAGGTTGCTCATACCTCGACACTTGGATACCGGCGATACTATCGGTGTCGTCTCCGCATCTTCTGCAATCGCTAGAGACCTGAGACCTCAACTCAGACGAGGCATTAGGGTCCTCACGAGCCTAGGCTTCAAAGTCTTGCTGGGAAAAAATGCCCTCAAGACCGGTAACTATTCGGCCGGATCTCCCCGAGAGAGGACTGAAGACATCAACTCGATGTTCGCGGACTCAGGCATCAAAGCCATCATCGATACCGCGGGAGGCGAGACCGGAAACTCTCTTCTCCCCCTCCTCGATTACAAACTGATAAGACGAAACCCGAAGATAGTTCTAGGGCTCAGCGATTTCACCCTCCTCCTAAACGCCATCCATATGAAGGCAGGCCTCGTCACGTTCCACGGACCCAATCTTGTCTGGTGTTTCGGAAGAACCAGACCCTATCAGTATGACGTCAGCGAATTCCTGGATCGACTCGTGAGAGGCAGGGTCGGCGATGTCCGGAGAGAGTCTGAATGGCGAACAGTGAGAGACGGAAGGGCAGAGGGAAGACTGGTAGGAGGGAACCTTGGCCGTCTTGCCCTTTCAGCGGGAACGCCCTATTTTCCAGACTTCACAGACTCCATCATGTTCATCGAATCATTCATGCCCACACCGGGGATGTGTGACGAATACTTCACGCAGATGAAGCAGATGGGCGTCTTCAACAGGGTAAGGGGTGTCATTGTAGGCCACATACACAGTCTGCAGAGTTCTAGGACGGAACAGATTCAGATGGAAGATATCTTACTCAAGGTAACCAGTGATTACGACTTTCCAATCCTGAAGGCGAACGAGTTCGGACATAATTGCCCAAACACGGTTATTCCGATAGGGGGCATGGCAAGTCTCGATGCTGGAAGGAAGGAATGGAAGATCCTCGACGTATGCGTAACAGAAAAGGCCTAGAGCTAAGGGATGAGATTCTTCGCTAGAACCTTGCTTTAGTGGACAATACGGAAGTCTAGTTGCAAGGCCAGATGACCCGACGCTCTACTATCCATGGTTCTGAAACTTCGAGCTCCTCTACCTCGCGTTTTAGGCCTGTGTGCTGGTCATCCAAGAGCGTGTCCTAGTTAGCGTGGGAACGAAGCCACAGCGCTGGAAAGCGTCTCCGGATACTTCGATGCCCTCATAGGGTCCACCGCGAGATTCCAAGGAGCCAGCAAAGTACGCAAGGACACCGCTTCCACCGAGATGGAGTGAAATATGGTCAATCGTTCTACTTTGAGCCCACAAATCTTCAATTGAAGACGCAAACCAGTTGAAGCAACTGCATTTTTGAAGCTCGAAATCGGGGGCATCGCTACTCAGTGAATTAGCCAAGTTTCCCTCCGCGGGCAATGTCACTCTTCGATGTTCTTCGGAAGATTATGGTAACTCTGTCGCTCGGGTAGTCGAGAGTCTCTGAGACCACCTCTGTAAGAGATTCGGCCAGCAGTCGCTTGTTTTTCGGTGTGACCTTTGAGTCGAGGAGATCAACCGTGACGGTGGGCAAGCTTCAGCCTCTCTCGGTGAATGGGGTCCCAGCCCTGCTCACATTCTCGGGCTTGTACTCTATTATGCTCACTACGACCTCCTCTGGAGAGCAACCAAGGATCTTTACGACCGCTTCTGTGGCTTTCCTCATGAATTCTGACTTTTGGGCTGCTGAGTGTCTGCCCTCTATAGGATGAATCTCAATAGATACTCGGTTGGTCATCTCGATCCTGCGTCGTTCTCCAGTCTCGAATCTATATTGCTGTTGGGATTGAGAGACTTGCGCAAAACATGAAGGCCCTAGTCTCGGGAGGAGGTGGGTTCATTGGCTCCAGGCTGGTTCGTCGGCTCTTGGAAAGAGGACATCGGGTGAGGGTTCTCGATGTTCAGACTGGACGCCTCAAACACGTGGACGATCCCAACTTAGAGTTTGTTGGATTAGGAGTCGATTCCTCACGTGGTGGCATGGTCGATCGAAACCTAGTCAGGCGAGCCGTTAGGGGTGTGGATGTGGTCTACCATTTCGCCATTAATTGGGACGGGCATAGTTGGCATGGAAAACTTCCTTTACGCGAACTCTTCACAACAAATATTGGGGGAACATGCAACCTTCTGGAGGCCGCAAAGTCTTCTGGAGTGAAGCACTTTCTCTTTTCAAGTAGCATCGCAGTCTATGGGAAGACAAAGTCTCCCGTTCTGGACGAGGAGACTACATGTCGACCCGAGCTGTGGAAGGGTGGTCCGGGGCCTTCGTATGCGATCGTTAAGCTTGCCACCGAAAAACTCTGCCTGATGCACTACCACGAGTATGAGCTTCCTGTCACCGTGTTCAGAATTGATGTTGTGTTTGATGAGAGCGAGTATCAAGACCTCGGTCAGGAGACGATTCGGAAGGCTCGCCAGGGAGACACTATAGAGGTGACGAAAGGAGAGGGTGGGGCTTGCATACATGTCGATGACGTTGTCCAGGCCTTCATTCTTGCTACCCTTAAGAGGAAGAGCTTCGGCCAAGTCTTCAATCTGTCGAATCCCGCTGCCTACGTCTCGGACCTAGATGTCTGTCGGATCGTCGTCAAGTCATTAGGTTCGAAGAGCAAAATCAGAATCGTGACAGGATCAGCACGGACCGGTCCCAGAATACAATCAGTACGGAAAGCAGAACGAGTCCTTGGTTGGAGGCCAGTGAAGACGAGGGAAAACCTCGAAACAACGATTGACCGAATGGTGAGAGCTTCCTAGACGATTTTCTTCGCAGACTCTGACGATTATGATGGTTGCCAAAGTTCTAGAAGGTATCCATCAGGGTCTTTGAAGCTGGCTATCAGTCCGTACGGCTCCTTTTCGATTCGTGCTAGAAAGGTTACTCCTCTTTGCCGAAGTATATCATAGCCCTTCTGAATATTCTTGGTGTAAATGATGATTGAGGTTCCGCCTGGCAAGCTCTTTCTATCGCCTTCTTCTCGGTGGACTCCAATCAGTATTTCTCCAGCCTTCAGGAGAGCACCGTCCGGGAACGTTTCAACGACCTTGAAACCCATGATGTCTCGGTAAAACCGAATAGATTTCTGCGTGTCTTTCACGTACAGCCAGATGTGGCTGACCTTGAACGATATGCCTTCCATCTCCATAGTCGCAACCACCGTAGCTCTTTCCCGAGATGTGTCGGTGGAATCCGATATTTATTGATGCCTAACAAGGATGGTTTTCTCGGTCGAAAATCTGCAAGAAGGAAGCGGGCAAAGAGGTTATCTGGGAAAGCGTTTTTTGTAATCGAGCGTAAGCCTTTGACACAGATTTCTTATGAGAACATAACTCAAGCCATAAATGAACTCAAACACGAAGTTCTGTCTCATCAATTGTTTCTGAACTGTTTTTCCAGTGCGGTTAGGAGAGGAGAAATCAAAGGTTTGACAAAATCTTCTCTCTTCCGGATGACTTTGGCTTACTTTCTCTTGGTTCCAGATGCAAAAGAGAAGTTCCTGAGAGAATTAGAGAAGCAAACGGGGACGCACTTGAAAAATGATGCGCGATTTAAAATCCTCAAACCTTAGATAACGAGGCGATTTTCGTAAACTCGGGCTTTGCCTAAGCAGGTTTTGTCGCCGTTACGTAGATATCGTGATGGGAGACTGAATGACCATCCCTCGATGTCGGTTTTGTCTCGATGTCTTGAAACCCTGATGAAGCCAAAAGTTCCTTGTATTTCGAGACTGTAATCGCACCACCCTCGCAAGCGCACCAATTGTCAAGGTCTCGTTCTACACCCACACCGTCTTCAACGGCAATATCGGAGATTGCGAGTCTGCCGCTCGGTTTCAACACCCGGTATGCCTCTTGCAATACAAGACCTTTGTCGGGAGCGAGGTTGATGACGCAGTTGGAAATTACATAGTCCACACTGTTCGATTCAACTGGGAGGTGCTCGATTTCCCCAAGACGAAATTCTACATTGGTGTAACCGTGCTTTTGGGCAGTATCTCGCGCCCGCCAGATCATTTCAGGGGTAGCATCAACACCGATAACTCTACCTGTAGTACCGACTAAACGTGAAGCGTGAAAGACATCAGCTCCTCCTCCGCTTCCCAGATCCAACACAGTGTCTCCTTCTCTCGGTTTAATGAGTTGGAGAGGTTCGCCGCTACCATCACTGATTGAGGTGGCTTCATCTGGAACGCCGAAGTCTTTAGTTTCTGAAGGAGAACAGCAACTCTCGCCCTTGCTAGTTGCAAGTTTGGTGTATCTTTCTTTCACAGCCTTCCTAATTTCGGTCTCCGAGAGCGCAGTCATTAATGAAAGAGAAATGGACTGCTGATATTTCAGCGTAACCCCAGAAGGGCGACGAAACCCAGAATCGTGGACTCTAAGGTCGCTTTATGTTCGTGACTCTAAGCTTGAACTGCAGCGTCTTACCCGCCATAGGATGAGTCCCGCTCCTCCCGTAAGCCTTCTCGGGTGGAATAACGACCTCCTTCTCCTCATTCACCTTCATACCCATCAACGCCTCGTCAAAACCCTGAATGACTTTTCCAGTGCCTAAGACGACCATTAGAGGCCTGTATTCGCGAGCCGCATTGTACAGCCCCGCGCTCTTGGCTTCCTTCTCCATCGACGTGTCGAAGATCTTTCCGCCAGGGAACTTTCCGATATAGTGGACTGAGACGGTGTCTCCTTTCTGTGCTTTCAGTTCTAGGCTCATAATTCGTCGCTCCAGCGAGTCAGTTCCGGGTCTAAAAATAGGTGACGGTTGGCGATTCCACTAACTCTGTGTAGGATGAGGAGTGCTGTTAGCCTTTCGTCGGGTAGGCTTTGCAAGGTACAAGTTGCGTAATCAAGAACGTTCCGCTTAAATTCAAGGTCGAGTAATTTAGGGTCATGTTTGGCCGGCGCGTGAAGAAGGTTATTGCGGGAGTCCTAGTCTTCATCGGGCTCGTTTCGGTCGTTGTTTCTTTTGTAGATACTCCAGTAACTATCTGTTCAGGACTAAACGGGGTTAATACTTGCACACCTCCCAACTATGGTTCCCTAGCCGCCTATCTTGCGATAAGCGGTGCTTTCCTTGTCGGAGGAATGTATGTTCTGGCAACGCTGCGCAAAGCCGGAAAAGCCCGCCCACTGGGAGCTCATGGGACTCAAGCAGTCTGATCCAAGCGAAATGCCTCTGGACTAGACCTGCCTCGTCTAGCGGTGACACCCTAGGTAGCCATTCTCTGGCTGCGCCTCTTAGTCATCCTTCTAGCTGGAATGGTACGGTATCTCTATAGGCATAGTAAGTGCGTAGGTCGGCTCGAAGCACCAGTTTCCCCAAAGACCTAAATCGTCGAGCGACTTATCCGACGACAGCTAACGGGCTCTCCGGTCATTTGAGGAGTTTACAGAACCTCGGTGAACTCAATTACTTGAGGACCGTTCTTGGCATTTCGACTTAATTTATACGGAACCTAGGGCGCATCTCACGGCATGATGGCTGAGAAGCAGACCCCGAAAGCTCGCTTCTCCACAAAACTCCCGAATGGAGACTTCCTAGGAATCACCATATGGCCAGGAAAAACAGAACCCTCCGCAGAAGTAGTCACAGTTCAGATCCGACACCCAACCGGCGACAACTGGGAAACTACTGCCCGAATAGCCCTCTATCGCACACCAGATGGCAAGTATTCCCTACTTCCCGAAAGGCCGGTAACAAAGTCTTCAGAAAAGACAGAAGCAGTAACAGTAGGTGCGACTGAGAGAGATTAGGAAAATGTCGACCAGCGAGATAGTGTTGGAAGAGACCCCCTACCTGAATCTCACGACGAGAGGCAGGAAGACGGGGCTGAAGCATGACGTTGAGCTCTGGTTCACCTTCGAAGACGGAAAACTGTACTTCCTCGCACACGAATCCTCTCACTGGTGGAAGAACGTCGTCAAGACTCCAAGAGTCGAAGTAGAAGTCTCAGAGATACTCTTCGAGGGAACCGGCAGACTCGTCCCACAGAAACTCGAACACACATTCGAACTCTTCCGCCACAAATACGGAAGAGACCAAGTAGAGAGATGGTACGGCGGCGAAAGATCCAAGAGAAAAGCAGTAGAGATACAGCTTGGACGGGTCCTGGGAAAGAAGCCGAGCGGCAAGGGTAGCCTCATAGAGATAGCCATTTAACGCCATCGAGATTTTCAGCGTCGCATACTGACTGCAATCCCGGTTTGGGGGCACCATCGGGGCACCAATAGAGGCGTGATATCCATATCCTAAGTGATGGTCTCCATGTTCCGCGTTAAGCTAGACGCCGGATCAGAGCCGTTCAGTTGACACTGCTGATCTTACAATCAAATAGATCCCGACTCCCCCAATAAAGCCGGCGAAAATCCCTTGCAATCCAAACGTTGAGCCAGCGACCGCGAGAATCAGGATTCCCACCATCGCACCCAGATCGTTACCCTTACCTTCATTCTTTTTCCTCTTGTCTTTCGAATCGGCACTACCTTGTTCGCTCAAACAGAACCGCCCAGCTTCGAACCTTCTCTACTTCAGGATGTAAAGATGTCCGATAGTCATATAGCAAGTTACCTTCCACCCTCACAGTCGGATAGGGTATGGCGTACGGTCTAGCTGAGGGTTTCAGGAAGACAGCGGTCCGGCTGGGTGGAAAGAAGAAGAGCCAAGCAGTGGTCATCGCAACTTTCGGCAACCACTTCACACTGAACGACGCGCTCGAAAAATTCCGGAAAGAAGGACTAACTTTCGAGACGGAGAAAGGCCACATCGTCAAGATCTTCCTCGACAAGAATACGAAGGAGAGAGCGGAACAAGTCCGAAGTATTATTCGAGAAAACTTCGGTTACGTTGAGCCTCCCTAGACAGACATCATGATCAGCTAAGCGATTCTTGCCTGACCTCCCTAGCGGAATGAAGACTCCGAAGTTCGTAGTGGTATCGTTCGATGTAGACAAGACCCTCTTCCGCCAGCCTGCGCTTACTCAAGCGGCCCGAGGTTTAGGGATCGGCAAGAAGTGGGACGCGATTGACGCGATGTATCACAAGCAACGGATAACTCTTAGACAGGCCCTCTTGCAACAGTTTCAGCTTCTCGTCGGGATGAAACTGGTAGACGTTCTCGCTGAAGTCTCCAGGGTCCCGATGATGCGGAACATCCGAGAGGCCGTTGACAAGCTCCTGGGCCTCGGGCTGTCTGTCATCCTCTGCACGGACAATCCGGACTTTCTCTGTCAATATCTTGTAGAACAATTTGGATTCCGCGGGTTTGTCTCGTCGAAGGTTGTAGTCAAGAACGGCGTGATCATCGACGATATTGAGCCTCTACCGGACAAAAGGCTTGGCATCAGAAAGTATTGTGCCTGGATGAGTATTCCATTGAGCAAGACGGTTCATGTGGGAGATGGGCTGAATGACGTTCCCGTCTTTCGAGTAGTCGGCTATTCTATCGCCTTGAACACTAGCCTTGAGAAGGTGAAGAGAGCGGCTTCCCATCAGATGACGACCGACGACCTTCTCGACGTCTACAAACACATTCAGTCGGAAATGTCCAGTACGAAGTCAGTAAATTAGTCGGCTACTGAGTGCGAGCCTCTTCTTGTCTGTTAGGAACGCGCATTCTTGGAGCCCTATCTTTCTCCCGAGATAGAGAGCCAGGTGTTGCAGACAGAACGTGACTTGGAGAGTTGCGAGAATGGGATCGAGTATCTCGCTCTTCAGCAGATAGGCATGGAAACCATTCTTCGAGAGAACTTGAAACACTTCGCTCGTCTTCTTGTCTGAACTCGTCGATAAGAGCAGGAGATTGTCTGATTTCTCTTGGAGTGAGAAAAGCTGGGAATGCCCGAGCTGCTCTGTATGCTGGTATTGAGCCGATAACCCCAGAACCTCGTGAATCTTGAAAGCTGCATACATTGCGAGAGCGTAGCCCGTCCCGGATCCGACGAAAAGGAACCCTCTGCGAGGATGGACCCGCAAGCCTCCGGCCCATTCAGCCGCTCGCCTTTCTACAACGGGCAGGGAACCGAGTTTCGGTAATCGACGGATTAGTGAGGCTACCGCAAGGAGGGAGGCCGAGAAACTCGCGGTTCCGGAAGTAAGGATTCCCAGGCTCCTATATCGTAACCGAATTACATCGTCGCATTCTTTCGCGAGAGGGCTCTCCGGGTTCGCGGTTATTGCAACGCGCTTCTTAGCTAGCCCTCTGACCCTCTTAGCGAGGTGTATGTTCGTTCTGGTCTTCCCGCTGACTGATGTGATGAAGATGGTCTTGTTCTTGGCCACCTTCGGATAGAGCTGGAGCTCGAAAGGGTCTGCCGCAAACGTCTTCATCTGGGACAAGTAATGGGCGAAGAATGAGCTTGCGAGGGAGTCTCCTGAGCCGGTGAAAATCATACTCGAAGGGTCAAGATTGCGAAAACGGTCATACTTTCCGAGTGCGCGAGCGAATCCTGGAAGGTCCTCGACTTGGTTATGGATTTCTTGCTCCATCGCATCGAGCGAGGATGTCTTATCCGGGGTTCTCTGCTGACTCTTGCCTATAGATGCCACCAGAATAGGTCCATTTCTTCCCGCATTGCTTGCATTGGAGGTTGAATCCGGCCCGCCAACCGTCCGGGCTTCGTATCTCGCCGGTTATGGCGAGTTCTCCATGGCATGAGCACCGCGGGACAATCCTTGACAAGACACTATCGGTCGCTCAATGGCGGAATAAATGCAATTGGCGATCCGAAGGTTTCAAGCGTAATGCGAGGAGAATTTTCGGTGCGGCTTCAGTTATTCTTATATGCTTTGCCCCGTCATACGTAGACTATAGGTATTTCGAATGGTCCGGCTGGATATTCGAAAACTGAGAGCGTGAAGAAAAAACGTCGTATAAGGTCATGGTGGCCTTCGGCGAACAGACCTACACTCTTCTTAGCGATGAGGCTCGTGCCCGAGGAATAACAATCCAGGAGCTTCTCCGTGCGGTCGTCATACCTGACTGGTTCAAGGTAAAGTACGAGCCCGTTCCGAGACAGAATCCTATCATTGAACGGAGGACGGGAGAGGAAGAGGCTGTAGTGCACTCGTTCTCAAACAAGCTCAGATACTAGCTTCACTCAACCAAACTCCTCTTTTTCATTCGATCAAGAGATCGTACAGGTCCCAAAAACATCACCGAGGGTTTAAGATGCATGCAGGCTCTGAAAACCGCGGGCCTGGGTGCTGTGACGCCGCTTAAGCCTAAGGTCAAAGTCGCCCCTCAAAGCGTTTTCTACGCCTTGCACACTCGTGACGGGACTTGCGCGTCGGGTTGCGGGGTTTCTCAAACCGGCCTCGCCGAAATAGTTTTCGGGGTCGAAATTGTCGAATGGGACCTTTGTTCTGCCTGTCTTTCTCGGACTGGTTTCCTCGAATACTTCAACTCCCTGCCTTCGGCGACCCCGCGAGAAGCGGAGGAAATCAAAATACTCCTGGGAATCTCGAATGAGACGTTTGAAAGGCAGCACCGAGTTGCCCCGCCCATAAACTAATTTCGAGAATTCAGGTTGGTGCTAGACCAGCTCATCCAATAGAGGTAAAGACCAGCTTTGAGCTTTTTCGAAGGCGCAGCGATTATCAATATCTCCATGGCTCAACATTATGACTCTCTTTCTTCTCGTCGGATAGGTAGGATATGAGAATGGACAATATTACGAAGAGGTTCTGCCCAAAGTGCCATTCTGAGAATATTATTCTCTGGATGGGTGGCTACACTGGTGCAATGTACCGCTGTCCGGACTGCGGCTACACCGGACCGGTAGTCATCGAGACCAACGACCCGATTCCATCCCGGCAATCCGAAGAGCATCAGACCGAATAGATCGCATTAGATTCGAAGATTAGGCGTTACTCATACGGGTGCACTCGGTTTCTTCACGAATTCACTAATTGTTCAGTTTCAGTTCTGCTGTCTTATACCGACCCTTGAGATTGTTGAGCCAGGCAAGCTTCTTTGAGGCGTTCTGAGAGCTGGTTTTTCCCGTTCCGAGGATCGATATCTCGAAATTGGATATTCTCGACCTTGGATATGTCTCGATTCAGATATATCTGTGGATAGCGCCGGATGTGTTCAGATGTGTACGTGGACGCTTTAACTATGTCCATCGTAGGTTCGACCGAAAATTGTCAACGATCAAACGTTACCTCGCCATAAAACTAAACAAGACCAGTACAACCGTTTTGATCATAGCTATACTAGCGCTGCAAGTCCTTCTGTCGCACAGCGTCGTGACGGTCACAGGGAGTAGTTCCACCTCGACGGAACAGCTCTCGCCCGAGTACTCCGCAGTCTACGTTGGCCAGGTCAATGTTGCCACGCTTCCATCTCCGACTGAAGAGAGCGCCACGCCCCTCAGCCTGCCGGACCTGTCTCTGTCCACTCAGACGCAGGTGGGAAATGATCCACTGGCGGTCATAACTCCAGGGTCTTCTTCGATAGCGCATGTTGTGAAGGATTTTGCCGGAACACCCGGAACCAACCCGAACCCATGTCGTTGCACTCCTCCTGACATGGGCCTTGCAGCCAGTTCCGGGTTTGTCGTGCAGATGGTCAATCTTGCAGGAACGATTTGGAAGAACAACGGCGTTGTCGTGAAAACCTTCGCACTATCGGACTTTTGGTTCCTACCCACCCGGGGCGGACCACTAGGGATTGGAATGAGCGATCCAATAGTTCTCTACGACGCAGCTGCGGACAGGTTTTACGCTTCTATCATTGACACGTTCGATGTCAACCGAGTAAACTTCGCTGTCACCGTTACGAACGATCCAACCGGAGCCTGGTTCATCTATAGGGTCATAGCGAACTGCAATGCCACCACACCATACAGCAACTGTTCACCGGCCTCGGCCTTCACTCTGCCCGACCAGCCCTACATCGGCTATAGCAGCGACAAGTTCCTCATAGCATCCAACGACTTCCTCTTCGACCCATCATTCTCGGCAAGTTCGTACATTGGAGCGCAGTACTGGGTGCTGAATAAAGCTGAGATGCTGTCAGGATGCACGGCCCCTACTCCGTGTCCGCAGGGTCGGAACATTGACGCGGTGACTAACAACCCGCACAATCCGAACTTCTCTATCAGACCAGCCCAGCATCTGAGCCCAACGCCCATCCTCGTCGGTGACACGACTCCCACGGCCTACTTTGTAGAGAACTGTACGCCAGTCGTTCCTCCGGGAGTGGTGAGCAACACCTGCCCAACCTCTCCGACCACGCAGGGTGGAATCAATGTCCGAACGGTCCACGGTACACCCCCGTCGCCAACCAATGTAGTTGTCGCAACAGTCTCGATCGCGCAGACGCACTTTCCGCAAAGAGCCAACCAGCCAGGCAACCCTGGCAGCCTCAACGCAGTAAACCAGGCTCGCATCACGAGCGTCGTCTGGAGGAACAATCTGCTCTGGACCGCGTTGGAGGACGGCCCGTCGAGTACAGGATGCCAGCAGACTAGTTGCGCTCGGCTAGACCAGATCAACACAACAACCCTCACCGCCCTCCAAGACTTCGACCTCACGCTACCCGGAACCGCAGTCTTCTACCCCGCGGTGACCACAGATTCATCGAATAACCTTGCAGTGCTCTACGGTTCCTCGAGCTCCACGCAGTTCCCGGACCTTGAAGTTGTTGGGCAGCTAACTACCATGGGATCAAATACAGTGTCACACGCAGCCGTACTGGTAACCAGCACAGCGGCAGATCTCAGCACACGCTACGGCGACTACTTCTGGGCCGCGACGGATCCGGCCACTCCGAACGCCTTCTGGGTGTCCGGAGAATTCCGCCAAGTAAGCATGTTCCAAGCCTGGTCTACGCAGGTCGCCGAAGTAACGATCTGAACCCTCCTCTCTCCCCTTTTTTTGCCGGGCTAACTCGTCAATAGCCCTGAATGCCTCTCCCGGAGTGTCTTTCTCTCGATCATTTGAACGTCCGACCTCAATCATCACGGCTAGCGTGAATAGTCGGATTCTGCTTCCAACAACTTTGAAAAATGCCGTGGGCATGATCCCGTCAGTACTCGCGTCACGCCAAGCACGCAGCAATCGAGTAAGAAATACTCACCGGAGTGGCGAACATCGAGAAATCTTGCAACAACGCGTTACGTCAAATTCGGGAAAGTGGGAAAGCCGCTTGAGAAGTACCAGCGCGAAAACAAAAGTCGGACGCTGAAACGACAAAGGGACCAAGCTCATTCATTGCCTGCTCTGTGAGAGAAAATGTAAGTGCGTCATAGCAGACACATCACCAGACGTCTATCGAATGCCTGAATCGGTGAGGCTCCGTGGCTGAGTCGCCGTCCACTCAGACTTGGTGGGATCAGATTAGAGACAGTTTCTTGCCTGCTTTCTCAAACGCGTCGGCTGCTTGGTCGAGATCCTTCTCTGAATGCGCGCTGGTCACGATCGTTCGGATTCTTGCCTTGTCCTTGCCCACCATCGGGAATACTATCGGAAGGACGAACACTCCAAGCTTGAACATCTCGTCCGCCAGCTTGTGGGCCTTCCCGCTCTCACTGACCATGACTGGAGTGATGGGAGTCTCGCTCTGTCCCGTGTCGAAGCCCAGGTCCTTCAATGCTTTCTTGAAGTAGCGTGTATTGTCCCAGAGTTTCTCCACTAGCGACGGATTCTTCTTCACCAATTGGATTGCAGCAATGCAGGCGCCCGGAACAGCCGGGGGTTGGGACCCAGATAGGAGATAGCTTCGAACCTTGTTCTGCAGATAGGTACACAAGTCTTTCGAGCCAACAACATAACCACCCACACATCCGAAGGCTTTGGAGAAGGTCCCCATGTCAACATCGACCTTCCCTTCAAGGTGGAAGTGGTTCGTGATTCCCCGTCCGTTCTCGCCCAGGACTCCATCGCCATGCGCATCGTCAACGTACGTTATGGTTTGATACTTTGCAGCCAAATCCACGATGTCTTTCAGCGGAGCGATGTCCCCATCCATGCTGAAGACCCCGTCGGTAATGATGAGAATCCTTCGAAAACGATCAGTATTCTGCAACTGTCTTTCTAGATCGCTCATGTCTTTGTGTTTGTAGACCCGCCTCTCCGCCTTTGTCATTCGACAGCCGTCGATGATGCTTCCATGGTTGAGCTCGTCGCTGATTATTAGGTCCCTCTCATCCACCAGGGCGAGTATTGTCCCCGCGTTCGTAGCATAGCCCGATTGAAATGTGATTGACGCTTCAGCCCGCCGATATTCGGCGAGAATCTTCTCCAGCTTCAGATGAATGTCCATGGTGCCCGCGATTACGCGCACAGATCCGGACCCGGCACCATACTTTCGTGTAGCGGCAATCGCGGCCTGTTTCAGCTTCGGATGGTTGGCCAACCCGAGATAGTTATTGGAACAAAGAACTAGGACATTTTTTCCATCAACTTTAGCATGTGGGGCTGATGGGCTCTGAAGAGTCCGGATGCGCCAGAGTAGATCATCGCGGTCGAGGCCCTGTAACTCTTTGCGCAGACTATCTAGCAGAGTTTCTCTTTGCAGGTCGGATTGCTGGCTCATTTCTGATTCCTGTGATCTGTACCTGCGTAAAACGCTTTAGCCGATAACTTCCATTTCTCCCGTGCATCTAGACTGACAAACGTTTTACACTCGACCGAAACGCCGGGGAACAGTTCAAGGGAATCGTTTGAAAGAACAAATGCACGCTGTTATCAAGACTGTTCCGGGTCCTGGTGCCGTCTACGAGCCGTGGGCTTTCGCTCCCAAGCCGGGTCTGAGAGACATTCAGGTCCGAGTCGAGGCTACTTCGATCTGTGGAACGGACATGCAGATCTATGATTGGCACGAACTGATGGCTAGGCGGGTCAAGCCTCCCCTGGTAATGGGTCACGAGTTCGCAGGAAAAGTGGTGGAAGCGGGGAGGGAGGTCTCGGACCTTAGAGAGGGTGATATTGTCTCTGGCGAGACACACATTAACTGTGGAAGATGCTTCCAGTGTCGCACCGGGAATGGACACATATGCGAGAGAATGCTCTTGCGTGGGGTTGACACTGATGGGTGCTTCGCTGAATATCATACCCTTCACGAGAGTAGTGCGTGGCTCAACGACAAGAGAATTCCCATTGAGACGGCAAGCGCTCAGGAACCGCTGGGCAACGCCGTCCACGCTGCGTCTGCAGCGGACATACCGGCACACACCGTCGCAGTCTTTGGCTGCGGTCCAATAGGCGCATGTCTAATTGGGCTTTGCAAGTCGTTCGGAGCCAGCAAGATCTTCGGAATCGACATTGTCGAATACAGATTGAACTTGGCGAAGAAGATGGGTGGAGACGTCCTCATCGATGGGTCCAAAGAGAAAGTTGTCGATACGATCATGAAGATGACCGACGGACGCGGCGTTGATGTCTTCTTTGAAATGTCAGGTGCGCCGCCATCGTTCGAAGAGGGATTCAGGGCCCTTCGTCCTGGGGGAACTGCTGTCCTATTCGGGCTGCCCTCGAAGAATGTCGAGTTCGATGTGGCGAACTGGATCGTTTTCAAAGACGCAAACATCCGAGGGGTCTTCGGGCGTCGATTGTGGAGTACGTGGTACAAGACAGCGGAGGTGTTGAAGGCCGGAGAAGTGGACCTCACGAAAGTGATTACTCACAGGTTCGCGCTCGAAGAGTTCGCCAAAGCATTCGCTCTGATGAAGTCGGGCCGATGCGGAAAAATCGTCATGTATCCGAACCGGAAACCGCCCAGTTAGAGCTAGATCCGGCAAGTCTCAATCGCCTCTGTTAAGTCTCAGGGAGACGTAGGTCTTTCTTCTTACTGGCTCTCTTGTAACAGAATGGCCCCCCTAGCCATTTAAGTCGCTCCGCTCCCATACTTCATGTCACGGAGAATGATTGGTTGTATGCGTTAACGGTTCGTTTTGTTTTGTCCGAGGGTACCGACTGGTCCAAGGTACCGGATGTGATGGCGGAGAGAGCCGAGAAGCTCTACAAGAACATGCCGGGACTTGTCTCGAAGGCGTTCTTGTATGATCCCGAGTCGCGCGAATACGGCGGGAACTATGTCTGGAAGACAAAGCAAGACCTGGACGCCTTTCTAATCTCTGAAGTCTTCAAGGCTGGAAAAGAGAAGTTTGGCGAACCAGTCGAGCTACGTATTCACAAGATCGCCGCATACCTAGACCGGGGATATGTGCACGTCTCAACCTTCCCACCATCGCGCAAGCTCGGTCAACGGAGAGAAGAAATCGTCACATCCACCTAAGTCATAACAGAACCTCTCAATCCTTAGGGTTAACGTTTCTTCGGCTCTGCTGCTTGCGCTTCTTTCTGACGGGTCTTCACGATCTCGCTCGCAATGCCCTTCAATACTGTTGATCTTTGCCCAGTCTTCTTGACGGTAACATAGCCAGTCTTCTCCCATGGCGAGCCTGATAGAGCAGCCTTCTCCTTAGTCTCAGGTGAATATCCTAGTGACATTGCTGCCTGCCAGACCTCCTTCAGACTCGGCTGCTTGACGGCCCGCGATACCGGGAGTCTGCGCCCTTGGCCTCGAGTCTTCGAACTATCTAGATGTGCCGGCCATACAATCAAGAATCCGGGGCGCTTCAATCGCCCACCCTCTCGAGTCTAATTCTTCTGGGACTTTTCTAGTAGGATTGCATTGATAACGCCGTGTTGACCCGGACGGGACGTAACTCGCGCCTGACCCAGCTCAGTCTCGACGATGGCTCCCTTAGTGATGACGCCTCTCCGCTGATAGTCTACGTTGGCGGGGTTTCTTACGACTCGTAGAAGTTTCGATTTTGAACTCTTACCAGAAGACTTGTCGGTGACAACGGCCCAGTCGGCTACCGCTATCCGCACCTTTGTTCCGCCGCCGTACATGCTCACCCGTCTCTGCTTAAGGGGCCCAAGCGTTGTCTCAGTCGGCTCAGAGCCAGCTTCGAAGGCTCTCTTTCCGCGCCAGGCTCGTTTGGTTCCGCCGGTAGGTTTTCTCTTGTATTGACTACCATGAGTCTGCGGCATTGGATGACGAGAGACGCTGTTTCAGTGTTCGGCATATTAACCGTTCCCTGAAAGGGCTCTGTTAGGTCTTCGTCGGGACGAATTATCCGTTAGCTTCCTTCGGAGGTTTCTAATCGGATTGTTAGAGGATACATTTCTTTGAAGTGAGCGTACGTCTCATCGCTACAGACAAAGGGAATGTCTGGTCTGCCTTCGATCTTGACCTCCCCATCAATAATGACCGTCGGGACTACTCTGACCCCGTATTGTCTTGCCAGGGGCATGTTCTCGGAAACAGGATGGACTATTAGCTCGCATCTGGCGCACTTGCCAGCCTCTAACTCGTCCACTATCTCATTGCAGAGTGGACAGTTGCCTGAGAAGACCTCTATCCTATGTGGCATAACTCATTAGGTGTCGACAGTGCGTTTTAGGATTTCCGGGCCGCGTTCTCTGTGGAAGTCAACCCCTCTGACGAGGGTTAACAGCCTATTCCATCCAATACAGAGTTGACAGAACCCCCTGAAGGTTATGCTCTAGACCGATTTTTCTGTAAAGGGTAACCGAATCTTTATTTGACCGCGGACGCTCCTGAGTTGTAAATTCGAGGCGTAACCCAGAGAATGCCCAATTATTGCTTGGAATGCGGCGGGAACCTAAACTACGATTCCGCAATCAAGCAATACGCGTGCAAGAGTTGCGGCCTAACCTTCACCCAGCAAGACCTTCTACAAGGACGCGAAAAAATGCTCCAGAGCCAGGAGTCAGTGGACGAGGAGAAGAAACGCCGCCAGAAGGACTATCTCAAATGGTGGCTCAGCTCAGATAAGAAGACAAAGTAGAGCATCCTTTCTGAGATCGCCTAACAAGCTCTGTTCCCTTATCGAGCTGTATGAATCCTCGAAAGCTCATCTGATCAGAACTCTCAATTCTTCTGAAGAAGACAAACCATCAATCCTACCACTCTGCGATTTAGGCAGAAGTCAAATCTCGTCCAATGGAAAACCAATCAATAGTGCACACGAAAGGATTCGGTAAGTCAGATAGATTTGTCCGGCGTCCCGAAGATTATCAGGCTTTCACGACCCCAGACGGTGGTCAGTCTTTTCGTGACTTGACCACCTGGAGGACTAGTGTTCCGAGGAGCAGTATGGTTGAGGCTATGAACATGTAGAAGCCGGCTTGGAATCCCCATGTTACAATATTGAGACCGCTGGATCCCTGGCCTACAAGGCCGAAGATGCATGAGGCGCCCTCGACAAGGGTGTGTGCACACTCACCGTTCACCGCGTTTGCGACGTCTCCGAGGAATGCTAGGACCGTTATGATGGAGAATATGAGTGAGATTGTCAGTATAAACTGGCGTCTAAGGATGGCGCCGATTGCTGTGATGAGCGAGGTTAGAAGGACGAGCCCGGTCATTAGCGAATAGCTGGTTGCGAGGGCCGCGTCAAGTCTGTCTTGGAAGAATACGACGTTGGTCTGTTGTGACTGAGGTCCGAAGAAGAGCCCCCACGAGGAACTCGCGGTGGAGGGTCCGACGGTTACTCCCCACCATAGCAGGGCTAGGCTGACGAGGGCTACTAGGATGGAGAGTCCGCCCCAGAACCGGACGCTGGTCAGGATGCTGATCAGGGTTTCTGCCGGGGTTCTTCGTACCCTCGGCTTTACAGGTTGTAAATTGCTTGGTTCCGGTCGCTCGTATCTTGGCGGGATCGGTTGCATTCTGACTGATTCGCACTGTCCATACGGGCTAATAATGATGGTGGATGGTTGGCGCCCGAAATCCTTTCTGAGGACTCACATAGGCCCGGTTTTTCAGCGCAACTGTGGATTCTTGAGTTTGTGCGCTTTGGGTGTTCTTGATTGCCTTGCAGCACAGGGTTTATTCCCGAAGTCGAGTTACAACTCCTCTGAACAAATCCTGACATTCTCCAAGAGCGAAAACATCCTCGAAGACATTCTCGAAAAATGGAGGCGCGGATCCACTGGACCTCTGCCTCAGTTGACTCCTCTCCAGCTTCTCAGCGCTCTGGTTCTGGTTGAAAGAGAAGGACCTGTGGGACGGAGAGCCCTGTCCGAAACCCTCCAGCTCAACGACGGGGTAGTTCGCGGACTATTGGAAAGGCTGGCAGCAAGCAGAATGGCCTTGGTAACTGTGAAGGGTGTCCAGCTTTCCAAGATGGGAAAGGAGAGCCTCCGGAAGCTTCTCCGTCAGCTATCCATAAAGAAGATCATTTCCATAGACCAATCTGACTTGGTATCTGCCAATTCTGTCATGGGAGTGCACGCCGCAAAATTGTACAGATCAGGAATGACTGGAATTGTTCAGAGGGATGAAGCGATTAAGGCTGGAGCTGAAGGCTCAATTACAGTTGCGGTTCTAGGCAGGAAGCTTGTGATTCCGCCTGACAACAAGAGTATCGCCGAACTGGCTCCAAAAGAGAATGCTAGACTTAGGAACGAGTTGGGACCTACCGACAAGGATCTTATCATAATCGGCTTTGGAAAGGACCCGGGACGCGCACTTGCAGGCGCACTTGCAGCGGTCCTCTCGCTTCAGAAACCTAGGAGAACCTAGAACTGACAGAAAGGCGGAAGTCGTCGAGGAAGCCCACCGCCGAGATCATCTCGATCGGCAACGAACTTCTCATCGGACATACGCTTGACACTAACTCCCACTGGATTGCAAAACACCTTACCAGGTTAGGGTGGACCCTCGAAAGAGTCACGCAACTACGCGACTCGTTGGATTCAATCAAGTCAAGTGTGCGAGAGTCTCTCAAGAGAAACCCTAGTGTCCTGATCACAATTGGGGGTTTGGGTCCGACCCATGACGACATGACGTTGGCTGGAATATCACGAGCCATCGACAAACCGCTGAGACTGAACAGGGAAGCGTTGGAACTTGTGAGAGATCATTATCAGAGACTCGAAAGCAAGCCCAAACTTACGAAATATCGAACCAAGATGGCTACTCTTCCACAGGGTTCCGTCCCTCTGCCGAACCCAGTTGGCACGGCTCCCGGAGTAAAGATGCAACAGTCAAGCACAACCCTGTTCTCACTTCCAGGTGTGCCTTCCGAAATGAAGGCCATATTCCGATCCAGCCTAATTCCCTACATGGAATCTTTCCATGCGATCCGACCCAAAGAGATTGAAGTCAAGATTACCGGGATCATAGAGTCAGCCCTCGCACCGATTCTGGATCAGGCCCGCAAAATCTATCCAAAATTGTACTTCAAGTCTCATCCCAGAGGAAGAGAAACGGGAATACGGCCATTGATCCAACTCCACATTTACAATATTGAACCCAAGGGAGAGGAAGGAATCTCTCGAGCCGCGGCTTACATAATGCAGCAATTGGCCAGAATTGGAGATTAAGGTTCCAAGAAATGCGACTCCGCTCGCGGGATCTTACCAGGGGCTCACCCAACAGTTGACTTTTGATCACTCTTTACCTTGTTGGTGTCGCGACCCAGGGGCGGCTGACTCAAGACGGGAGTGTCTTCGCAATGACCGCACACCGTGACGAGAATGCCAACTTTTCGGATAGAGTAGATTTGGAAGAGGAAGAGTGCTTACGAAGCCTCCCCAAAAACCCCATTTTTTCGCAAGGCTTAATCTTCGCCAAAAGCAATTCCAATGTGGTCTATGAGAATCCTCGCGATCGTCGCCCTCGCCATTATAGCCTTTGGGGTGGTCGGCTATGCATTCGCTACTCACGGCGACATGGCTAATGTCCTGCTTAGGGCGGCGTTTCGGCTGGGACTGGCTCACCAGGGAATAGAGGGAAACGCGACAATCTGGTACTGGGCGGTCAACTGTCCCGCGACCACAGGCGACATTGGAATTAGCCTCAACGTCACGTCCGCCAACGGAAGGACGGTGCAGTATCCGCTCAACTGGAACTTCCGCCCGGGCTGCGTGCACACCGCAACCTTCCATATCGAACTACACCCGGGACGATACACCGTAACGTTGTCAACGCCGATGAGTTGCCACAAACCACAAGACGGAACCTTCGGAGGAATCACATGCGACCTCCCCTTCGAAACTGTCGTCGCACCAGGAGTCTACTCACCAGTATACCTCTACGTAACTGGTGGGGTCTAGATGCTAAGAAGCAGGGCTAGGAACTGAGACGTGTTGAAGCTCTGAATCTACTCAGCCGCGACCTTGACTAGGTCGTCTGGTTGCCGATTGTTGGTCTGCGATATGTTCATGATTCCACCAGTCAGACTCTGGGCCCCGATGCCGTTCTTCGCAAATACCTCTGCGACTCGGAGTGAAGTGCCTCCTGCCATGCAGACTAGGAGTATCTTCGACTTGTCTTTCGGCAGAAGAGCGTTAATTCCGGCTGGAATCTTCTCGGTTGTTATCAGCGCCTGAACGTCTCGCGCTGTGGCAACCTTTACCTTGTCTTTGTCACAGCCTAACGCGTCTGCGACCAGCTTGATTCCTTCTTCTCTCGGAACAAACATCGCGTGGGTCCATAGAACCTCTCCATAGCTTGGCTGCTTGGAGTTCGCTTCTTGCAGGTTGACCTCAAGTGGGTCTGAGGTTTCAACTGGTACCTCAAGGTCGGCTAGGTATTTTTGGAGTCCATCAGCGATCATCACTACGAATTTGCTGCCCGCACCGTAGTTGATCATCTGCAAGGCTGAGTAGAGGGCTAGTGCGCCGCTCTCGCCGATGCCATAGCCTCTGCCGGCAAAGAATCTCAAGAGTCGTCTAGCGGCCTCGAAGTCTACCTCGTGTTCGCCGCCGTATAGCTCGGGCTGGTAGAATCTCAGACCGACAGCCTTGTCTCTCGTTCTTATCCCGGCAACATCCTGGTTGGTCAGCGGGAACACTACGTGGACAGACTTTTGTCGGTACTTGGCTTGTGCATATCTCGCAAGCCCTGCTGAGGTCCCTCCTGTTCCGAAGGCAGTGATTATTCTAAAGTCTCCGAGCGAGTAGCCGTGAGCCTTGAGCTGCTGGTCGATCTCTGGCGCGGTGGTTGTCTCATGGGACCGAACGTTTAGCTCGTTATCATACTGTTCTGGACAGAATCCATCGTAGATTTTGGCGAGCAGTTTAGCAAGGCTGATCACGTCCTGTTTCGCGAGCAGCGCCTCCACGTCTCCCCGATTCTTGTCGAGGACTGACGTGTCAAGGCCAAGTTGTGCCAGCTGTTCTCGAACATTTGCCGCCGCGGCTTTTGCGACCACAAGGCTCTGGTCTATCTTCAGTCCGGGCGCCGGGCATACGTCGACATCCAGGTTCACCGATCGCACTCCTTCATTCTTGAGTTCGTCCAAGACCCCTCCTTGCAGCTTCCTCGAGACGAGAACGATGACTTCTAGCCCGAGGTCTCTCAGCATGCCGAGGGCCAGGCCGAAGTTTCCGGAGGTTGCTTCGAAGATCTTTTGGCCAGATCTAAGCTTGCCTGTAGCTATTGCGTCTCTGATTATCTCTACTGCGGGTCGGACCTTGACGGAGCCGCCGAAGATTTGAGAGTCCAGTTTACCGAAGACTCTGACCGACTTCGAGTCTATTCTGATTCCATACTCTGCCTTGGCGCATTCGGATAGAGCGTCTGTAAGGTCAACAAGGGGAGTCGCATTCGCGATTACTTCAGTCTTGTCTCCTCCGGCGACATGAGGGGTCCGATTCAAGATGTCAGAATCAAATTTTCCAAGGAGATCTCTGTCGACTTGCCGTGAGACAGAACTATGCTGCAACGATTGTCCACAGCGTTAGGGACAGGGCTTTATATAACGTATGTCATGTTGGGACCCTATGACCGGGACTTACACGGCGCCGAACATCCCAACCAGCCAGATTACAGGAGAACTGGTCAGAGACGAGCTACTGAGATGCTTTGAGAGCGCGAACAAGGAATTCTTCACACTCCTAAACCAGCCCGTTACCGATGAGGCGTTGAAGACACAGGTAAAACAGTTCGTCGAGGGAGTATTCCAGAGCTGCGGCGTCAGCTACACCGAACCAACCAAGACGGGAATCTTGACAGCCATCAGCCAGTGCAAGAGTAACGCGGAGAAGATGATGGGACCCAAAGGATCAGACATAATCAACCACCACTACACTGAAATGATGAAGCTGGTCAACAGACTTCCTGAGAAGGAAGCCTACGTCCCAGTTACCCGAATAACCTGATTCAAATAATACCTGCTCTCGGCAAGTGACCGAGAAGCTCGATGACGGAAGTGGCGAAAGACCCTGGTTGGATGGTTAATCCAGTCCTCTTTATCATTGTAGTCGGACTAACTGTCCTTTTCGTCGCGGCGATTCTCTACCAGATCCTCGGCGTCCGCTAGCTGCGACTCATAAGTAATTAGTAATCCCCGATACATCCGATTGTAAACCTTGGAACAGGCGACCGCGCAGCTCCATACGCCCCGCTCAGTGAGACTTGAGCGGATTGTTGATGAGACTCCTTCCATTCGCTCTTTCTGGTTTGGGGACGTAAGCCTGCACAAGGCTCATCCTGGACAGTTCGCCATGGTCTGGGTCCCAGGCGTTGACGAGGTGCCGATGAGCGTCCTCGCAATCCATGGCAAGAACGAAGCGGGTGTTGTCATCAAGAAAGGTGGCCCTGTCAGTACAGCTCTTTGGGAGAAAAAGCCGGGCGACTTGTTCTGGGTCCGGGGACCTTACGGCCACCCGTACAGCGTTGGACACCATCACAAACTCTTGGTGGTCGGGGGCGGAACAGGCCTCGTCCCACTGCTGTCTCTCCTAGTTCACTTTCGTGGCCGCGACGTCACTCTCATCACGGGAGCGCGAACCGCCAGCGAACTCCTCTTCAAAGACTGGCTGATAGCCGACAGTAAAGAACACCATTTCAAGCTAGTTTTCGCAACCGACGACGGAACGTACGGAGAGAAGAACCAGGTCCCCAAAGTCGCCGAAACAGTTCTTAGAGACGGACAATTTGACGCCATCTACACTTGTGGCCCCGAGCCGATGATGAAGAAAATCTATGACCTCGCAATGGAAACTCGCTGCCACATCCAGGTAAGCTTGGAAAGAGTGTTCAAGTGTGGCGTTGGAATATGCGCCGCCTGTGTCATCGGACCGTATTTGGTCTGTCATGACGGACCCGTATTCTCGGAAGCAGAGCTCAGCGGCATGCCAGAATTCGGACACATGAGACGCGACCTCTCAGGCAAGAGGGTCCCGCTGAACGCAGGCCATTGATTCAGACTTGGTCTAGCTTATGCATCCGAAGAACGAAGCGTTAATTAGAACGGTCGGCTTTTTCATCAACATCGCATAGGAGATAGAGACTCACGCCAACTCACGGCTCGCTGACAAAGGCTGGAAAAGTTAGACAGCAGACTCCTAAAATTGTAGCTCTAGACAAGCCAGGCCTCTCACCGCGTGAACGAGTCCGCAGGAACGCGCAGAAGAGATTTGTTCTGGGCCGAAAGCCAGGCCAGAACTACATCAGAGTCTAAGCCTCAGACGGTCCGATTTTTCCATTCAGACGCAAGCATGCTATAGCGCACGGTATCGACAAAGTGGTTGTAGAGACGCTCTCTCTGCCGAGACACTCCCTCATGCTTGAACCCCAATCTCTCGGGCACCATACGACACCTCGTGTTCTCGTATGCGCAAGATATCTCAACACGATTTAGGCCAAGCTCATCAAATGCAAGATCGACAAGTGCGCTACACGTTCTTGTCATGATCCCCTTTCCCTCGAAGGATTTGCCCAGCCAGAAACCGATCAATGCAGCTCGGTTGTCCCAGTCGATATAGTCGTAGGTTACGACGCCTGCTAATGATTCTCCCAACCAGATCCCCATCAGGAGACGGGTTTTTCCGGCATGGTTTTCTCGATTTCTCCGGATGAATTGGTTTGCAGCATTGACGGATCGATAGTCGTCAACGAACGGGAGCCATTGTCGTAGATGAGCCCTGTTGGAGTCCACAAGTTTGAACAGTTTGGGCGCTTGTGTCCGTTCCAACAACTTGAGTCTCAGATCATGATCAATCGTTAACGGAAACAGATCTTCAAGCGCATCGACGGAGAGAAAGTCTCGTCGCTCTTTGACACGCTTGAGAGACCGATCGAGTTTAGGCAACGAGCAGCTATAGGACTCTGACCAACTTAATAGCCTAGATTTGATGCGACGTCCGACTGACTTCACTCACTGGTTGGTCTAGGTCCCATTGTCGCTGACGGTCGATCTTTTACTCGGTATCCAATCACTCCTCATCCTCCTGTTCGCTGGCTACGAGTATCGTACCTTGATGAACTTCCCGACCCTTCCGAACCAGACCGGGACCGCCAGCAGCTTCCCTTCAATTTCCATTATCTTGCCGGTCAGAAACCAAGCCAGAACCGTAAGTGACTGTGTCAGCTCATTGGTGGGTCTTGAGTATCCCAACAAGGAGATCATTGTTGTGGATGGTGGTTCAACCGATGGGACCCGGGAGCTTGTTCAGAAGTTCGCTCATGAGGTTATGCTAGTTGACGAGGAGCCTCTGCCAGTAGGCTGGGTAGGAAAGAACTGGGCGTGCCATCTTGGCTATAAGAAATCGCGAGGCGAGCTGCTTCTATTCACCGATGGCGATTCGGTTCATGCAACAGACAGCCTGGCAAGATCTGTCGACTATCTTCAAGCGGAGAATGCTGATCTCGTTACACTTGCGCCTGGAACTATCCTGAGAAGCTTTTGGGAAAGGCTCCTGCAACCACCAATCTTTCTACTGATCATGATTCTAGTAGGTGGAAAATTGGTTAATGATGATGATCGGCAGAATGCGATTGGAAATGGGCAGTACATGCTCTTTCGTCGAGAGGCTTACGACAAGATTGGGGGACACTATGCTGTTCGTGACAAGATTATCGAGGACTATTCCCTGGGCAGATTGTTGAAGAGAGCAGGGATGCGGCTACGGTTTGTCACCGCCTCGGATGCCCTGGGAGTCAGAATGTACGCCAGCCTAGGTGAGATCTGGCGAGGCTGGAGGAAAAACTTCTACACTGTATCCGAGAAGCACATGCTACCTAGAGCGGTCACTCGAATCTTCCTGATGTTCACGTTCCTCGTATTGCCATTCGCTGTCCTAGGCTACGGGATCTTACTGGCAGCAGCAACCCCTCTTAACGCCTACCTGATCGCAGGACTCTTCATGTCCGGACTGTTGTGGCTGGGCATGGTCATGCTCGACAATTCAATTGGCGTCAGCTCTCTATACGCCCTCATGTTCCCACTTGCCATCATAGTCTACATTTTCATCGGGATCGATTCGACAGTTCGAGGGTCGCTTGGTTACGGGTTCTCATGGAAAGGACGGGTATATGGGAAACCGATAGAAAGACAGTTAGAGCCCAGTCCAGTCTAACAAACGCAGATTCCAAGGCGTCCCAAATGAGCCAGGTTGTCGAACAAATCTCAACCGAGATTCTCGAACGACTCCTAGCTCTCGAAAACCCATCCAAAGAGGACGTCAACAAGGTCAAGATAGACGTCTGCAGAAAATACAAGTCACCTTTCGTCCCAGCCAACTCAAGCATCCTCCAACTCTTATCCGATGATCTTCGACCGAGACTCCGACCAGTCCTAACTGACAAACAGGTCCGCGGCATGAGTGGCGTAACCACAGTGGCCGTGATGCCCAAGCCCTACGGGTGTCCTCACGGAAAGTGCACCTATTGCCCCGGAGGTCCGGAGGTAGGCGTCCCGCGCGCCTACACTGGAAAAGAGCCCGCGGTGATGAGGGCTCTCGAATCGAAGTACGACCCCTTCCAACAAGTCAGCAGTCGACTATCGCAGCTAAGGCACATGGGCCACTTTGTCGACAAGGTGGAACTGATATTGATAGGAGGCACTTTTCCGTTCATGCCTCGCTCGTATCAGGAAGAATTCGTCAAGAGATGCCTGGACGCTCTCAACGACCAGGAGTCAGGATCGCTCGATGAAGCCAAGCGAATTGCTGAGAAGGCTCAGGTCAAAAATGTCGGAGTTACCGTCGAGACTCGGCCCGACTGGTCTCGGAGAGACCACGTAGACCACATGCTGTCTATGGGTGTTACGCGAGTCGAGATAGGTGTTCAGACTCTCTACGATGATGTGTACGAGAGAATCCATCGCGATCATTCAGTGGCGGACGTTGTCGAAGCCACGCAGACTCTGAAAGAGTCGGGTCTCAAAGTAGGATACCATATGATGTTGGGGCTTCCCGGCTGCGACGAGACTCGGGATCTGGAGGCGTTTCGAAGGATTTTCGAAAGCTCAGATTTCAAACCGGACATGCTGAAGATCTATCCATGTCTCGTTACACCTGGAACCAAACTGTATGAACAATGGCAGACGGGGGAGTACAAGCCTTACTCGACAGCGCAAGCCGCCCGTCTGATCGCCGAGGTCAAACGGTTCATCCCTCCATGGGTGAGGGTAATGAGAATCCAACGAGAGATTCCGGTTGATGGAATCGCGGATGGAGTGAAGAATGGAAACCTTCGCCAACTAGTCCAAGAAGAACTGGGTCGTCAAGGAGTCAAGTGTCGTTGCATAAGGTGCAGGGAGGTCGGACAGCACATTATGCGAA
>Ga0209160_1000181_pt1 | contig 47274 bp, 40 predicted proteins | sample GraSoiAngelo_153_FD_186167 | JGI IMG/M metagenome (GOLD analysis project Ga0209160, IMG submission 186167) | Grasslands soil microbial communities from the Angelo Coastal Reserve, California, USA - 14_1009_12_40cm (SPAdes) (version 2) | ecosystem: Environmental > Terrestrial > Soil > Grasslands ...
CGGCGAGTTCGTGGAGGCGGCGCGACTCAAGGAGCATCCCGGGCAGTACCCGAGCGCCGAGGACATGCTCGAGAATCTCCTGGCCGACCACGAGGCGCTCATCCGTCAGCTACGCGCCGACGCGGACGCCACGGCAAGCAAGTTTCACGACATGGGCACGAACGACTTTCTCACGGGCTTGATGGAAGAGCACGAGAAGATGGCGTGGATGCTCCGCTCGTTCCTGGACGGCAAATCCTCCGGTCGCTCCCGCTAGCGTCACCTCTCGGTGGGGGGATTGGGGGAGCGCTGAGCTCCCCCCAATCTTCAATCAAATTCGCGCGGCGGCAACGGCCCCGACTCGACGCCCTGGGTCCCCGCGGAGCGGCGCCGCTCCCCCCGATCTGAATCAATAGCTTCTCGGCATCCCCAGCACGTGCTCGCCGACGTAGGCGAGGATGAGGTTGTTGTTGATCGGCGCCGTCTTGTAGAGACGACACTCCCGGAACTTCCGCTCGACGTCGTACTCCTCGGCGTACCCGTAGCCACCGTGACAGTCGATGCACGCGTTCCCGGCTTCCCAGGCCGCCTCGGCGCCGAGGAACTTCGCCATGTTGGCCTCGCCCCCGCACGGCTGGCCCGCGTCGAAGAGCGCCGCGGCCTTGTCGCGCATCAGCTGCGCCGCGTCGGTGGAGATGTGCGAGCGCGAGATCGCGAACTGCACGCCCTGGTTGGCGCCGATGGGCCGGCCGAAGATCACGCGCTGGTTCGAGTACGCGACGGCCTTCTCGATGAACCAGCGCGCGTCGCCGAGCGAGTCCGAGGCGACCAGGATGCGCTCGGCGTTCATCCCGTCCAGGATGTAGTGGAAGCCCTTGCCTTCCTCGCCGATCAGGCTCGTGGCCGGGATCTCGACGTTGTCGAAGAACAGCGCGTTCGTCGAGTGGTTCATCATCATCCGGAGCGGCCGGACCTCGAATCCCTTCAGGTCGCGGATGTCGATCAGGAAGACCGACAGGCCATCGGTCCGGCGCTTGACCTGGTTCACCGCAGTCGTCCGCGCCAGGAGCAGCATCAGATCGGACTGGAGCACGCGCGAGATGAAGATCTTCTGGCCGTTGACGACGTAGCGATCGCCCGTGCGGATTGCCGTCGTCTGAAGCTTCGTCGTATCGGAGCCCGAGTTCGGCTCGGTGACGCCGAACGCCTGGAGTCGCAACGCGCCCGTCGCAATCTTCGGCAGGTACTCGCGCTTCTGCGCCTCGGAGCCGTGCCGCAGCACGGTCCCCATGATGTACATCTGGGCGTGGCAGGCACCGGCGTTCCCCCCCGAGTAGTTGATCGTCTCGAGGATCAGCCCGCCCTCGCGAATGCCGAGCCCCGCGCCGCCGTATTCCGGCGGGATCAGCGCCGCCAGATAGCCCGCCTCGGTGAGCTCGGTCACGAACTTCTCGGGGTACTCGCGGCGGGCGTCGAGGTCGCGCCAGTACTCGCCGGGATACCGCTTGCAGATCTCCAGCACGCCCGCGCGGAGCGCGCGCTGCTCGTCCGTCAGCGACAGCTCGATCGAGGCCATCGTCACTTCCCCTTGAACTCGGGTTTCCGCTTCTCGTTGAAGGCGCGGACGCCCTCGAGGCGGTCCTCGGTCACGACCGTCGCATTATAGGCCTCGATCGCGAGGATCATCGCGGTGTCGAGGTCCGTCTCGGCGCCGTAGGCGATGGCCTTCTTGGCCTGGCGCACCGCGATCGGACCGTTCTTCGCGATCGTCGCGGCGATCTGGGTCGCGGTCGCGCGCGCCTGGCCCGCCGGCACGAGGTGGTTGATCAACCCGGCCGCCTTGGCCTCGTCGGCCTTCATCCGGCGCCCCGTGAAGATCAGCTCCTTGGCCAGCGGCGTGCCCACGATCCGCGGCAAGAGCTGCGTGCCGCCGATACCCGGAAAGATGCCGAGCGTCGTCTCCGGCACGCCAAAGACCGCCGTGTCGCCGGCGACGATGAAGTCCGAGAGGATGGCGAGCTCGCAGCCGCCCGCGAGCGCGAATCCTTCGACCGCCGCGATCACCGGCACCGGACACCGCAGCACGCGGAATGCCGCGTGCTCGAAGATCACGTGCTGCGCGCGCCACGCCTCGTCGGTCATGGCGTTGCGCTCCTTGAGATCACCGCCGGCGCAGAACGCCCGGTCGCCCGCGCCGGTGAACACGATCGCGCGCACGTCCGCATCGCGCTGGAAGCCATCGAAGCAGGCGAGCAGGTCTTCACCCATCGCGGTGTTCATCGCGTTCATCTGCTCGGGACGGTTCAGGGTCACCGTGACGACGCGCGCGTCGTCCGAGCGAGTGACCAGGAGATGGCGGAAGCTCGTCACTGGATGACGCCTTTTCCCTTGAGGCTCCGCACATCGTCGAGCGTGTAACCGAGCCAGGTGAGGACGTCGCCGCTGTGCTCCCCGAGGAGCGGGGGGACGCGACGCACGGCCGGCCGAACGCCGTCCCACGTGAGCGGCAAGCCGATGCTCCGGTAGTCGGGCAGGCGGGGATGGGGCGCGCCGACGATCACGCCGCTCTCGCGCGTCTGCGGCTCCTGCAGCATCTGATCCACGCTGAGGATCGGCGCCGCCGGCACCCCGGCGACGCGAAGCGCCTCGACGAGCTCGGCCGCCTTGCGCTCCCGCGTGCGGGCGGAGAGCGCCGCGACGAGCGCCACCCGGTTGCTCACGCGCGCGGGGTTGTCCTTGAACCTCGCGTCCTCGACCATCTCGGGGCAGCCGAGCGCCGCCGCCAGCCGGGCGAACAACGCGTCGGACGCCGCGCCGATCATCGCGAAACCGTCGGCGGTGGGGAAGGCCTGATAGGGGGCGATCATCGCCGTCCCCGAGCCCTGCGGCTGAGGCACGGCGCCCGAGGCGAGGTAGCCCATCGCGTGATACGACATCCACATCAGCGCGGTCTCGAAAAGCGCAGTCGTGACCTCGATGGCGCGCCCGGTCGTGTCGCGCTGGCGAAGCGCGGCGACGACGCCCAGCGCCGCCCACATCCCGGTGCCCATGTCGACGATCGATGTCCCCACGCGGGCCGGCTCCTGGTCCGGGTGACCATTCACGGACATCAAGCCGCTGTAGGCCTGCATCAATGGGTCGTACCCGGGCAGGCGGCTCAGTGGCCCACGCGCTCCGAACGCGGTGACGGAACAGTAGACGATCCGTGGATTTATTCGGCTTGCGCCCGCGAAGTCGAGCCCGAGCTCGTCGATCGCCCCCGGACGGAGGCTCTGGACGAAAACATCGGCGCGGCCGACGAGTCGGTGCAGGACCTCGAGCCCGCCCGGGGACTTGAGGTCGAGGGCGAGGCTCTTCTTGTTGCGATTCAACGAGATGAAGGTGGCGCTCTCCCGGCCCCAGTAGGGCGGCGCCCACGCTCTCGCGTCGTCCCCGCGGCCGGGCCGCTCGATCTTGATGACCTCGGCGCCCATATCGCCGAGGGTTTGGGTGCAGAAGGGCCCGGCAACGTTCTGGGTGAGATCGGCGACGACGATGCCTTCCAGAGGGTGCGCCACGCCAGGAGTCTATCACCGCGGAAGCACGATAAAACCCGGCCCTTCCGGGGCGCTTGGGGGCATCCGCCTGTTTTTGACAGGTCCCGGGACCCCCGCGTTAGAATCGAGTTCACCCCATGGCTCTGAACCTCGAGGACTTGGGCAAGCGTCTGGCAGCACTGAGTGAACGGTTCACGACACTTGCCGCAACCCTCACCCAGGCAACCCAGCAGCTTCAGGCCTCCGGGACCCTGCCGCCCGAGACGCTCGTCGATGAAATCGCCAAGATCCGCACGGACTTCGTCGACGTCCGTCACCGCGTGCTGGAGGCAGCTCGCTCGCTCTCGGTCAATGTGCCGGCGATATCGGAGATCGACAGCATCAAAGCGCTCGAGCCCGTGCTCCAGACCGTCGCCCAGGCTCTGGCGGCCGAAGAAAAAAAGGCGGCCCTATCCGAGGCGCGTGCCCGGGTCATGGCGGTCCTGGATCGGGTCCTGACGGTTACCCATATGGACGGTCCCAACTTCGCGGCGCTGGTCCAGTGCCTGACGAAGGCGAAGGAGATCCGTCAGGCCGCCCAGGACCCCAAGGCGTTCGATACCGAGAACGCGCCGGCCTTCCTGGAGAGCATCCCGTCATTCGCCGCGCTGCTGTCGATCATTGAGGGGCGCGACGCACTCGACGACGAAAAGTTCGCGGTCCTGGACGAGGCGGTGACGCAGTCGTTTGGGCGAACCCTGGCGGTTGCGGCGGCGCGCGGCAAGCTCGCGATCGGTGCATCCGCACCCGCGGCATCGCGGGCCGCCCCGGCCGCGGCGAAGGAGCCCGCGCCGCGGCCCGCAGCGGCTGCTCACGCTCCGACGTCGGCGTCGGTCCCCACCGGCGCTCCCTCGAGAAACCTCATCACCGAGCCGCGTGAGCCCGGGCCGACCAGGAACATCATCACGGAGCCGCAGCCGCGAGAGGTTGCTCCCGCGCGCAACATCATCATGGAGCCGCGCGACGCGACGCCGCCGCGCGAGTCCGCGCCCCAGTCCCAGCCGGCCGAGCAGGGGACGCCGGACGAGGCGGCGCAGTGGTGGGTTTCGGCGTGGGCGCGCTGGACGAGCTGGAAGGGCACGCTTTCCTTCAACGACGCGGTGAAAGAAGAGCTCGGCAAGTACAACTACGTCCTCAGCGTGCCGATCCAGAAGAGCACGGACTACGAGGAAGGCCTTCTCGCCTACGGCTACTCGATCCTGCTCGATCACATCGAGCACCGGTTCTCGGGTTTCGTCAACAAGGCGCTGAACAGCCTGAAGACGTTCCAGCCGGGCTCCGGCAGCGGGCCGAAGTCGGTCGGCGCCCACCTGTACAACGTTCTCGTGAGCGAAGGGCGACTGCAGGAGATCTACCCGGAGTTCGTCAAGAGCGTGCTGCTCGCCGCCGTGCCCGAGCCCGGTCTCTGGACCCACGCGCGGATTCTCGAGTCGACGACCGAGACGCGAATTTTCACGCATCCGAGCAACCGGATCGGCGATCCCGAGCACAACTCCCAGCGGCTGACCCAGGAACGACAGCGCTTCGCGGACCATCGCTTCCCGGTCGTCGTGGCGCCGATCACCGCGCGCTTCTTCGCGATCGCCGCCGATCTGCGCGAGCCGCGGTCCATCGACGTGAAGCTGGCGGACGGGCGCAGCGACTCCGATCACGCGTGGCTGATGACGATGCCTCCTGTCGGACGGGCGGATCTCAAGTCGGAAATCCTACGGCTCTTCCCGGAGGGGACGTCGGTGCCGGGGCTCGGGCGGGACTACGCGACCTTGTGGGTGGCGGTCTTCAATCCGGATCCGAACACCGAGAAGAAGTACGAGCTGACACTGAGCCTCAAGCAGTCGGCCGCCACCAAGCAGTCGGCCGGCACCTTCCGCTCGGCGCGAAGCGCCTGAGCCCTCAGGGCTTCGCGGGATCGGCGGCCTTCGGCTCCGCGGGCTTGGCGGGCTCGGGGGACCTGGGCGGGTCGGGCGAGCGCGGATGCTCCCCGGGGGCGGATCGGTCGAAGGGACTCCGGCGCGGCGTGATCCCGAGCTTCGCGGCGATCTGTCCCATCGCCTGAGCGATCTCGTCCTTTTCGAGCCTGAGCAGGTGATTCTCGCGCTTCAGGTCCTCGAGGTCCTTGTGAAGCTTGTCCACTTCCTTCTGCGCGGAGGCGCCCGCGTGGTGGTCGGCCGGTATGAGCTCGGGCAGCAGGCTGAAGATCTGCCGAGTCTCCTCGATCCACTTCGCGACTCGCTCTCGCGCTTCAGCAGCGGATGTGGGGTCCATGGCCATCCTCGTCTGCTCCGGGGCGCGGTCCGTCGCCACAAGTCAACGGCCGGGAGGCCGACGGCAGCCTGCTAGCCCTGGGAGGTTGCTACATTCGTAGGATAGCAGCGTAGCATCGGGGTTCTGAATTACCAAACCTGGCCCCCGAGACGGGGTCAGGGCGTTGCGGCGCCAGCCTGTACGGCCCTCGATAAAGTGGCGTCCTTTCGGACTATCCCACCCTCTCGCCCCGGCGGCCCGTCTAACCAGCCGGCCCAGCCGGTCGGTCGGCGGACCCCAGACCGGTAGACCTTCCCGCTGCCTGCGGCTATTTCGATCCCGCGAGCGCCTGCACGACGCGCTCCGGCGTGATCGGCTGGTCGGTCAGCATCACGCCGAGCGGCGCCAGCGCGTCGTTGACGGCGTTGAGAATCGCGGCGGGTGCTCCGGTTGCGCCGGCTTCGCCCGCCCCCTTGAAGCCGCCGGCAATCGTGGGCGCCGGGGTCTCGATGTGGTGCGTCTCGATCGGCGGGACGTCCGCAAAGGTCGGCACCGCGTAGTCCATCAAGGTGGTCGAGAGGAGCTGGCCCGCGTCGTCGTAGACGCACTGCTCCTTGAGAGCCCCGCCGAGCCCCTGGGCGACGCCGCCGGCGATCTGACCTTCGACGAGCGCGGGATTGACGATCCGCCCGCAGTCATCGACGGCGACGTAGCGCAAGACGCGCACCCGGCCGGTCTCGACGTCGACCTCGGCCACGGCGAGGTGCGCACCGTTGGTGAAGGTCCACGCGGCCGGATTCGTGTAGTGCACGGTCGCTTCGAGGCTCGGCTCGACGCCTCGGAGCTCGTTCGATCGGAAGTGTGCGGCGCGCGCGATCTCCGAGTAGCTCAGACCTCGCCCCGGGCTTCCACGGACCACGGCGCGGCCCCCGCCGAGCAGGATGTCGGCGGCGTCCGCCTCCAGGAGCGCCGCGGCGACCGACCGGATGCGCTCCCCGAGCGCGCGCGCCGCGAGCAAGGTCGCGCCGCCGCCGATCGGCATGCCGCGACTGGCCCAGGTGCCTCCGCCGTACGGCACCACCGCCGTGTCCCCGGACAGCACGGAGACGTCGTCGAGGTCGACGTCGAGCTCGTCGGCGATGATCTGCGCGAGCGCCGTGTGAGTTCCCTGACCCTGGTTGGTGACGCCGACGAGGGCCGTGATCGCGCCCCCGGGCTCGAGCCTCAAGGTCGTTCCCTCCTGGCCCGAGATCGGCGCGCCGCCGACGCCGTAGAACTGCGCGCCCGGGCCGGTCAGCTCGACGAAGCACGAGAGCCCGAGTCCCACGTAGCGCCCTTCGGCGCGGGCCGCCTTCTGCTCGCGCCGCAGCTGGTCGTAACCCGCAACCTCGAGAAGCCGTGCCAGCGCGGCCTGGTAGCTGCCACTGTCGAAGACGTTGCCGGTCACCGAGGTGTACGGAAGCTCCTCGGGGCGTATGAGATTGCGGCGGCGCACCTCGGCTGGATCGAGTCCCAGATTGCGCGCGACGAGATCGATCATGCTCTCCGTCACGGCGGTGGCGATCGGATGTCCGACCGCGCGATATTGCGAGGTGACGACCTTGTTCTGCGCCACGACGCGCAGGGCCGCGTCGTAGTGTCGCAGGCGATAGGGCCCCGGCAGGAGTCGAAGCACCTGGCCGCCCTCGACCACGCTCGAACGGGGATAGGCGGAGTAGGGCCCGACCGCTGCGGTGATCGAGGCCCGCATCGCGGTCAGGACGCCGTCGCCGTCGGCCGCGACCTCGACGTGGATCGTCTGCTCGCGCGCGTGGATGTCGGACAGGAACGACTCGCGCCGGCTCGCGATGAACTTGACCGGGCGGCCGAGCGTCATCGCGAGCGCGCAGACCGCCATGTCGTCCTGGTAGACGTGGATCTTGATGCCGAAGCTCCCGCCGACGTCGGGCGCGATCACGCGCACGCGCGGCTCGCGAAGGCTGAAGAGCTCGCCGAGCACGGCTTGCATCATGTGTGGAACCTGGGTCGAGATCCAGACCGTGAGCGCGCGCGTCGCGGGCTCGTAGTCGGCGATCAGGCTCCGCGGCTCGAGCGGTACGCCGGTGTGACGGCCCGTGGTGAACGTGCGCGTCCACACGCGCCCCGCGCCCGCGAAGGCGCGCTCGACGTCCCCCGCGGCCAGGCGCGTCTCGTAGAGGATGTTGTCGCCGAGCTCCGGATGGATGAGCGGCGCGCCGGCGCCGACCGCGGCGTCCGGCGCGAGCACCGCGGGCAGCGGCTCGTACTCGACATCGATCAGCGTCGCGGCGTCGTCGGCCGCGGCGCGGCTCTCGGCGGCGATCGCGACGATGGGCTCACCGACGTAGCGCACGCGCTCGACGGCGAGCGGCAGCATGGCGCCGGTCTTCATGCCCTTGTAGTGCAGGAGGACGCCGCGGTAGGGCTTGCAGAGCCTGGCGACGGCGTCGCCGGCGAGCACACCGACGACACCCGGTGCGTGCCGTGCCCGCTCGAGATCGACTCGGGCCAGGCGCGCGTGGGCATGCGCGCTGCGAACGAAGGCGGCGTGGACCATGCGGGGCAGGGTCAGATCGTCGACGTAGCGGCCGCGGCCGGTCAGCAGGCGTGGGTCGTCGCCGCGTTTGACACGCGTTCCGATTCGGCCCGCCGGCGCCGACACGGCCGGAATCTATCACGATTGACACTCGCTGACCGGCCCCCCTATCATCGGCGCCACTCGAGACGTCAGACCTCACGGACCGACGGAGGGAGCCATGCATCGACGCCAGTTCCTGACGACCGCAACGGCCGGAGCGACCATCCTGGCCTTCCCCGCCGTCCTGCGTGCCCAGAGCAAAGATCCGATCCGCATCGGCTTCCCGCTTCCGTTGACCGGCACGTTTGCCGCGATCGCCGCCGACATGCACCGGGGTGCCCAGCTCGCGACGGAAGAGCTGAACGCCAAGGGCGGGATCATGGGGCGGAAGGTCGACGTCATGTTCCGCGACGACGAGCTCAAGCCCGCCGTCGGGGCTCAGCGCACCAAGGAGCTGATCGAGAACCAGAAGGTCGACTTCGTCGTGGGCGGGCTCGCCGCCCACGTGCAGATGGCCATCAACGAGCAGACCAAGGCGGCCGGTAAGCTCTACATCTCGGTGAGCCAGTCCGACGAGATCAGCGCCAAGCCCGACACGAGCCCGCTGACATTCCACGAGGCGCTGAACCCGACGATCACCAGCCGAGCCGTGGCCAGCTTCGGAATCAAGGAGCTCGGCAAGAAGTGGTGGATCGTCTACGCCGACTACGCGTTCGGCAAGCAGAACACGGCCGTGTTCACCGCGATCGCGCCCAAGCTGGGCGGCACCCTGCTCGGCAGCACGCCGTATCCGCTCGGCAAGCCCGAGTTCTCGGCACACCTGCCGAAGATCCAGGCCGCCAAGCCCGACGTGATCTACGCCGTCACCCCGGGCGCCGACGCCGTCCCGTTCCTCAAGCAAGCGATCAGCTTCGGCCTGAAGAAGGACGCGAAGATCGTCGTGCCGCTGCACTTCCTCGACTACACGAAGGAGGGCGGCGCCGAGGTCTGGCAGGACATCTTCGGGGCGACCCACTTCTGCCACGAGCTGGCCGAGACTCTGCCGCAGGCCAAGCGCTACGTCGACGCGTACACGAAGAAGTTCAACCGCCCGCCCGACTCGTACTCCGGCTACGGCTACAGCGGCATCATGGAGGTGGCCCGGGGCGTCGAGCTGGCGAAGTCGACCGACTCCAACGCGGTCGCGAACGCGCTTCGTAAAAACCGCGAATACGACCACTACAAGGGCAAGCAGTGGTGGCGCGCTTGCGACAACAAGTCGTTCCAGGATCTCTGGATCCTCAAGGTCCGCCCGCCGCAGCAGGTGAAGGGCGAGTGGGGCTTCTTCGACATCGTCGGGAAAGTCGCGGCGAACGAGGAGCTCGACCGGACCTGCGCCGAAAAGGGACACGCCTAGCCCCGCGTGCTCGACATCCCGCTGCAGGCGCTCGCCGCCCAGGCCTTCACCGGCCTCGTGCTGGGCGGGATCTACGTCCTGATGGCCATCGGGCTCAGCCTGATCTTCGGATTGATGACCGTGGTGAACTTCGCCCACGGGTCTTTCTACATGCTGGGCGCCTACGTCGCCTTCTCGCTGATGGGGCTGACGAAGAGCTTCTGGGCGGCCCTGGTCCTGGCGCCGCTGGTGGTGGGGGCGCTCGGTTTCCTCGTCGAGCGCTTCCTGATCCGGCGGCTCTACGGACGCAGCCCGGACGATCCACTATTGCTGACGTTCGGGCTCTCGCTGGCCATGGTCGAGGGCGCGAAGCTTCTGTGGGGGAAGATCGGCCTCACCGTCGACCCGCCCAGGCAGCTGGCCTCCGCCGTCAACCTGGGCTTCATGAATTTCCCGGTCTACCGGCTGTTCGTCATCGCGGTGACCGCCGCCGTGCTGGTGGCGCTCTGGCTCTTCCTCGAGAAGACCAGGATCGGGCTCATCATCCGCGCCGGCTCGCGGGACGCGCTGATGGTGCGCGCGCTGGGCATCGATCTCAACCGAGTCTGGCTCCTCGTCTTCGGGATCGGCATCGGCATGGCCGGACTGGCCGGAGTGCTCGCGGGCCCGATGCGCGGCGTGTACGCCGAGATGGGCGTCGAGATCATCATCGACTCCTTCGTGATCGTCGTCGTCGGCGGTATGGGGAGCCTGGCCGGCGCGATCATCGCCGGTCTCCTCATGGGTGAGATCGTCAGCCTCACGACGTTCTTCGCGCCCAAGCTCGCCGAGCTGATCATCTTCATCGTGATGGCCGTCGTGCTGCTCGTGCGGCCGAGTGGACTCTTCGGCGAGGCGGGCCTGGCGGCGTGATCTCGGGAGCGCTCCGTCCGATCACGGCGTGGGTGTCGGCCCATCCCGTGGCGTCGTTCATCGTCTTCTTCGCCGCGTTCCCGTTTCTCGTGCCCTACCAGTCGCTCGCCACGCAGGTGCTGATCTTCGGCCTGTTCGCGCTGGGCTTCAATCTCCTCTACGGCTACACCGGGCTCCTCTCGTTCGGCCACGCCGCCTACTATGGGCTCGGCGCCTACGGCGCCGGCATCGCGCTGGCCAAGCTCAAGCTGACGTCGCTGTGGCTGGCGCTCGGCATCGGCCTCGGGGCCGCGGTGATCGGCGGCGCGCTGATCGGATTCTTCTGCCTGCGCCGGCGCGGTATCTACTTCGCGATGCTGACGCTCGCCTTCGCGCAGATGCTCTACTTCATCGCCTTTCACGCCTCCGATCTCACAGGGGGTGACGACGGCCTGCGCGGCATTCCCGTGCACGCGCTCGGGCTGCCGGGCGGATCCGTGTCGCTTCGCACGCCGCTGGCGTTCTACTTCTTCGCCTACGTGCTGGTCGTGCTCGCGGTCGCCGCGCTCAAGCGCATTCTCGACTCGCCGTTCGGCGCGGTGCTGCAGGCGATCCGCGAGAACAGCGACCGCGCCGTGGCCTGCGGCTACGACATCAACCGGATCAAGCTCCTGTCGTTCGTGTTCTCGGCGCTGTTCGCCGGGCTGGCCGGCGCGCTCGACGCGCTCCGGCTCACGGTCGTGCCCGTCGACTCGCTCTACTGGACGACGTCGGGTCAGGTGGTGATCATGACCCTGCTCGGAGGCGCCGGGACGTTCTTCGGACCCTTCGTCGGCGCCGCCACCTTCCTGATCCTGGCCGACCGTCTGAGCCTCTTCATCGAGGCCTGGCCGCTCGTGATCGGCGTCATCTTCATGGCCTTCGTCCTGTTCCTTCCGCGCGGAATCTGGGGCACATTGACGGCGCGGGGGGTGGAGCGATGAGCCAGGTCCAGGACACGGTGGTCGAGCGCGCCGAGCGGTTGACCCGGGAGCGGATCGCGCCGCGGGCGGGAGAGTATGACGCCGCCGGCGCCAACCCGATCGAGAGCTGGCGCGACCTCTGGCGCGAGGGCCTCCTCGCCGGCGCCATCCCGAAGACCCACGGTGGGCTCGGGCTCGACATGGCGACGTACATCGCGGTCATTCGGGCGATCGCCCGCGGCTGCGCCAGCACCGCGATGACCGTCCACATGCACTCGACGGTCATGCGATTCATCGACGCGGTCGGGACCACCGAGCAGAAGCGACGCTACTTCGACGAGGTCGTCCGGCACGGCAAGCTCTTCGGTAGCTGGGGCAGCGAGCCCGCGGTGAGCCTCTCGCGCACGTTGCTCATGGAGACCGTGATCCGCCGCGACGGGTCGGGCTACGTCATCGACGGTGTGAAGCACTTCTGCACGATGGCCCTCGGTGCCTCGTACTACATGATCTGGTGCGCGCTCGAGGGCGGCACCGACATGGCGAAGGCGCTCCAGCTGGCACTGGTGCCCGCCGACTCGCCGGGAATCACGACCGACGGCAAATGGGACACGCTCGGCATGCGCGCGACCTTCAGCCCGTCGGTCACGTTCACCGGCGTGCGCGCTCCCGACGAGGGGATGCTCGGAGATCCCGGCGCCGCCATCCGCATCGGCGTCATCGAGAGCTTCGCGCTCGGCTACGCGGCGGTCTACCTCGGCATCGCCGAGTCGGCGCTCACGTTCGCGCTGGACTACGCGAAGAAGCGCATCGTGAAGCCCGAGAACGTCGCGGTCGCGGCCGATCCGGCCGTTCAGCGCCACGTCGGCGAGCTGGCCGCGCATCTCGACGCGGCCGCGCTGGTCCTGGCCGACTCGGCCGCGCGCTGGGACGGGGCCGACCTGGCCGAGCTCGGCCCGCTCGCCAACCGTGCCAAGTATCTGGCGACGGAGGTCGGCCTTCACGTCACCTCGAAGGTCATCCAGATCGTCGGAGGCCGCGGCGCGTACAAAGACTATCCGGCCGAGCGGGCCTTCCGCGATCTCAGGACCTGCACCTTGATGCCGCCGACCGTCGATCGCATGCTCGAGGCCATCGGTAAGAGCGTGCTCGGCCTCGACACGGCGATGTTCAACGTGTCCGGACGCACGCCTGCCTGATCTTGTTTAGAGGCGGGGCCCCCGCTCCGCGACGGCCTGCAGTGCGCACTCCCCCCCGAAACAGTTCGCCTGCCGGGTCCGTCCAATCGGCCAGAGGGAAGGAGCAGTTGGCCCCCTCAGGAGGGACCGACAATGAGAAAGCTTACTATTTTGGCAATGTTGTTCGCGCTGCTCGTCCCCGGCGCAGCATTCGCGGGGTCTTCGACCGACGCGGCGCTCGGGCTCGGCGCCTTCGCCGTCTTCAACCAGATCATTTCGGGCACCGGCGTTTTCGGCGCGTTCGCGCCGGCGCCCCGTCCGGTGTACCTGCCCGCGCCTGCGCCGCCCGTGGCGCCGGTGGTCGTGCAGCCGCAGTACTACCCGGTCTATGCTCAGCCGCCGGTTTACCACGCGCCGGTTCACTATCGGCCCGTCTATCACGCGCCGGCGCGCGTCATCGTGATCGAAAAGCGCGTGGTTGTCCCGTCCGGCCGCGGCTTCGTGCCGCCGGGTCACTTCCGCAACGGCCACGGTCACGACGGCCGCGGCTGGCGTTAGTCCGCCTGACGTTCGTCCGCCGGGACGCCGACCTCAGATTTCGAGGAAGCGCTGCTGAATGGTCGGGTCCCGGCGGAGCTCGGCCGGAGTGCCTTCGAACTGGATCTGCCCCTGGTCCATCACGTACACCCGATGCGAGAGGGCCAGCGCGACTTCGAGAGTCTGTTCGACCAACAAGATCGTCGTGCCCCGCCGATTGATGGCCGCGAGGATCTCGGTGAGGTTCTGAACGAGCATCGGGGCGAGCCCTTCCGTCGGCTCGTCGACGAGCATGACGGTCGGCCGGCTCACCAGACCACGCGCGATCGCCAGCATCTGCTGCTCGCCGCCCGAGAGGAAGCGACCGCGGTGCGCGATGCGCTCGCGCAGCCGCGGGAAGTAGCCGAACACCTCTTCCAGGACATCCCCGCCGCCGTTCGGTCTCGAGCCGCCGAGCATGGCCAGCCGGAGGTTCTCCAGCACGGTCAGATTCGGGAGCACGCGACGCTCCTCGGGAATCCACGAGATCCCGCGCCGGGCCACCTCGTGCGTTCCCAGGCCTGTGATGTCCTCGCCTCGCAACCGCACGTGACCGCGGCGAGCCCGCACGATACCCATGATCGACCGCAAGGTGGTCGTCTTGCCGGCACCGTTGCGCCCGATGAGCGTGACGACCTCGCCCTCGCCGACCGTCACGGACACGCCCTGTAAAATATGGGCTTCGCCATAGTAGGTGTGGACGTCGTCGAGGACGAGCAAGCTCACCGGCTCGCTCCCAGGTAGGTCTGCTGCACGCGCGTGTTGGCGCGGATCTCTTCCGGCGTTCCCTCCGCGAGCACCTGGCCCTGGTGGAGCACCGTGATGCGGTCCGAGATGCCCATGACGACTTTCATCTTGTGCTCGACCAGCACCACCGTGCGCCCGGCCGCGAGCTCGCGGATCAACCCCATCGTCGCGTCGGTCTCCTCCGGACTCATGCCCGCGGTGGGTTCGTCGAGCAGGAGCAAGATCGGATCGGACGCGAGCGCGATGCCGAGCTCGAGGTGGCGCTTCTCGCCGTGGGACAGGTGTGCCGCGAGCATGTCGATCTTGGTGCCGAGCCCGACCGAGTTCAGGGTGGCGACGGCCCGGTCGCGCACGTCGCCGAGCTGGTCGGCGCGCGACCAGAAGTTGAAGGACCGCGCGTAGCCCTGCACGGCGACGCGCACGTTCTCGAGCACGCTCAGGTGCGGGAAGACGTTCGTGATCTGGTAGGACTTCGCGATGCCGAGGCGCGTCGTCGCGTGCTGCGGCATCCCGGTGATGTCGGCGCCGTTGAACCAGATGCGGCCGGACGTCGGCACCGTCTCGCCGGAGATCAGCCGGAAGAACGTCGTCTTGCCGGCGCCGTTGGGCCCGATGATCGAGAGGAGCTCGCCCCGCCGGACGCTGACGTCGACGTCGGAGACCGCCAGCAGGCTCCCGTACGCGCGCGTGAGACGCTCCGTGCGCAGCAGGACGGCGTCGGGCATAGCGCGAGATAGCATGCGGCCTTTCGTCGTGTCAAGGCGCCGAGCGTGTGCTATCGTGCCGCGCGACTATGGCCGGACACGTCGTGCCGACGCGGTGGAAAAGCGGGATGATCGAGGTCGGCGCCAAGGTCTTCGCCTACGTGCAGGCCTCGGGCATCGACCCGAGCGGCGATACGGGCGTCGCCAACTCCGGGCTCATCGTCGGACCCTCGGCGGCGGTGGCGATCGACGCGCTGATGGTCCCGTCGATGACGAAGCGGCTCGTGACGGCCATCAAGAGGACGACACGCAAGCCGATCGCCCAGCTCATCAACACGCACCACCACCTCGATCACACCGGCGGCAACCGGTTCTTTCGCGGCGCGACGATCGTGGCCACCGAGAAGTGCCGGGCGGCGCTCGCGCCCGGGTTTCCGCCGGTGCCGCTGCTGCAGCGCTTCATGCCCAAGTTCGCCGCGGAGTTCCCGAAGCTCCGGGTGGTCCTGCCGACGGTGACGTTCGAGGACCGCATGGTGCTGCACGACGGTGAGCGCGAGATCCAGCTCTGGCACCCGGGCTTCGCCGCGCACACCGTCGGAGACGCCGCCGCCTACCTGCCGAAGGAACGGATCCTGTTCGCGGGCGACATCGCCTTTCTCTACGTCACGCCCCTCGCGTTCCAGGGCCACGTCGGCAACTGGATCAAGGCGGCCGATCGCCTCATGCGATTCGACGCCGACGTGATCGTGCCCGGCCACGGGCCCATCGGCACCAGGAAAGACCTCAAGCACATGCGCGATTACCTCGCGCTGGTGCGCCGCGAAGCCAAGCAGCGGTTCGACGCCGGCATGCCGGCGGAGGCGGCCGCCGCGGACATCAAGCTCGGGGTGTACGCGTCGTGGAGCGACGCCGAGCGGATCCTGCCGAACGTGATGCGCTGCTACCAGGAATTTCGCGACGAGCTGGACCAGCCAATGGACCTGCCACGGATGCTGGCGGGGATGGAGCGGCTCCGCGGGGCGGCGTCGGGGCACGCGTGCGTCTGATCACTGCGCGATGCGCGGGGCGCGACCGGCGAAGCGCGGCTCAGCTTCGGCCTGACAGCTCCTTTCGCACCAGCGCCGCGCCGGCGGCCAGCGCCACCAGCTTCTGGTTGCACATGTAGCGCGGCGACCAGCCGAAGCCGCAGTCGGGATTCACGGTCAGCTTCTCGGCGGGGCACACCTGGAGCACGCGCCGGATCCGCGACGCGACCTCGTCGACGGTGTCCTGGTTGAACCCCTTCACGTCGATGACGCCCGCGCCGAGCTCGCGCCCCTCGCCGTATCTCTTCCACAGGTCGACCTCGCTGAGCTCGCGGCCCGCGAACTCGAGGACGAACTGCTCGGCGCGCGCCTTCAGGAGCCCGGGGAAATACGGCTCGTACGAGCGGCTGAAGCGCGAGCGTCCGAAGCGGTTGCCGAAGCAGATGTGGAAGGCGAGCTTCGCGTTGACACCGGCGGTGGCCAGGTTGAAGAGCCGGGCCATCTCCTCCCCGGAGACGTTGCCGCGGGCCGGCTCGTCGAGCTGGATGAAATCCGCGCCGGCTGCGACGAGCCCGCGGAGCTCGGCGTTGATGACCTCGGCGAAGCGCTCGGCGACGTCGACGACGCCCTTGTAGATCGTGCCCGGGTGGATGCGCGAGCCGAACGTGAGCGGGCCGGCGCAGGTCGCCTTGACGTGCTGCGTCGTGTGCGACCGGAGGTACTCGAACTCCTTCACGATGCCGAGCCCGCCGCTCGGCGTCTCGATGCGGCCAACGGCTTCGTAGCGCGTTTGCTGGTCGTACCCCCACGGACCGGCCTTGCGCCGGACGGGCAGGGGCTCGATGCCCTTGATGATCGCGTAGTACGAATCGACGTAGCCGTCCAGACGGCGGACCTCGCCGTCGGTGATGATGTCGATCCCGGCCTTCTCCATGTCGCGGATGGCGGTGTTGGCGGCGTCGTCGAACATCTCGTCCATGTCGCCCGGGCCGAACTCGCCCTGCTCGAGGGCCTTGACCGAGGCGAACCACCAGCTGGGCTTTCCGTGCGAGCCGACGACCGCGGTCGGGATCAGGGGCAAGGTCATCGCGAAGGTCCTCCGATTATCCGCGAAACGCTCGCGTCGCGCCAGGCGTCCTCGGGCGGGCCGCCGAAGATGATCTCGCCGCGCTCGATGACGTAGAGCCTGGTGGTGTACTCGGGTACGTGGTGGATGTTGGACTCGGCGATCAGGATCGCGCGGCCTAGGCCGGTGATGGCCGCGATGCCGGCGCTCACGTCCGGGATGATCGCGGGCGAGAGACCCTCGAACGGCTCGTCCAGGAGCAGCATCTCGGGATCCAGAGCGAGCGCGCGAGCGATCGAGAGCATCTTGCGTTCCCCGCCGCTCATCTCGGGCCCCTTGCGTGCCGCGTAGCGGCGGAGCACGGGGAACACGCCGTAGGCCAGGTCGATGCGCTCGACGGCGGGGCGCCCGCCGGGCCGCGTCCAGGTCGCGATCTCGACGTTCTCGGCGACGGTGAGGTCCGAGAAGATGCCGGAATCTTCCGGCGCCCAGCCCAGCCCGAGCCTGGCGATCTCGTGGGTGCGGCGGCCGTGGATGGGCCGCCCATGAAACTCGACCGTGCCCGCTCTCGGCCGGAGATAGCCCATGATCGTCCGCAAGGTCGTCGTCTTGCCCGAGCCGTTGCGACCGACCAGGCAGACGACCTCACGGGCCCCGACCTCGAGGGACACGCCGCGCAGGATGTGGCTCGTCTGGATGAAGACGTCGACGCCGGTGAGGCTCAGCACGCCGACGCTCGCGACGTCCCGGGCCTGCGGCCGACCACGGTGTCCATCACTCGCTGGTCCGCGAGAATCGCCGCGGGCACCGCGTTGGCCAGCACCTTGCCTTGATGGAGCGCGATGATGCGGTCGGAGTACGCGAACACGATGTCCATGTCGTGCTCGACCTGGACGATGGCCTTGAGCCCGACCCGCTTCGACGCCGCGACCAGCGTGTCCATGATCGCCGTCTTGTCCGCGGTGCTCACCCCCGACGTGGGCTCGTCGAGCAGGATGATCTCCGGCTTGAGCGCGAACGCCGACGCGACGTCCAGGAGCTTCTTGTCTCCCTGCGGCAGCTGTCTCGCCGGAACGTGCCGCTCGTCGCCGAGCCCGAACAGCTCGGCGACCTCGAGCGCGCCCTCCTGAACCTCGCGGTCGCGCGCCAGGGACGAGAAGAGGCGGCGCCCGCGCCCGAGTCGCGCGACCACGGCCGCCTGCAAGGTCTCCAGCACCGTGAGATCGGGGAAGATCTGCACGAGCTGGAACGAGCGGGCGACGCCGAGCCGCGCCAGGCGCACCGGGCCGCCGCCGCCGACGTCGCGACCCTTGAATCGGACGTTGCCCGCGCTCGGCCGCGTGACGCCCGTGAGGATATTGATCAGGGTCGACTTGCCGGCTCCGTTGGGCCCGACGATCGAGACGAACTCACCCGCGGCGACCCCGAGGCTCACGCCGTCGAGCGCGCAGAACTCTCCGTAGAGTTTCGTGAGCCCGGTGGCCTCGAGGATCACGCGCGCGCCGGCGAGGCCGGCCGCCGACGGGACACGAGCCCCACGAGCCCGTCCGGCGCGAAGATCACGATGACCGCCAGCATCGCGCCGAAGATCAGCCGCCAGTAGGGCACCACCGACATCACCCAGTTCTGGAGGTAGATGAACACGAAGGCCCCGACCACCGGACCGAAGAAGCTCGTGAATCCGCCGAGGAGCGTCATGAACACGATGTTCCCCGAATGGGTCCAGTAGGCGAGCGTCGGGTCGACGTTGCCGGTCGGCGGACCCAGGAGCGCGCCGCCGACGGCGGCGTAGACCGCGGAGATGACGAACGCGTTGAAGCGATAGCGGATGACGCCGATGCCGAGCGTCTCGGCCTTGGTGGGGTTGTCGCGGATCGTCTTCAGGCACAAGCCGAACGGCGAGTGGACGATGCGCCACATGCCGAACGCGGCCAGCGCGAGCACGCTCAGCGAATAGTAGTAGTACGGGCCGACCAGGTAGTCGAGCTTCGGCATCGTGTCGAGGCTTCTGCCGAGGAGCGAGGGCCGCAGGAACGGCGTGCCCTCGTCGCCCCCGGTGAGCCGGTAGAACTTCAGCACGAACGTGTAGAAGACCATGCCGAAGGCGAGCGTGAGCATGCCGAAGTAGATCTTCACGTAACGCACGCAGAGCGCTGCGACCGGAAGCGCGACCAGCGCGCCGAGGGCTCCCGCCGCGATCAGGATGACCTCGAGCGAGCGGATCTTCGCGTGGGTCGTGAGGAACGCCCCGGTGTAAGCGCCGAGCCCGATGAAGAGCGCGTGGCCGAACGAGACGAGTCCCGTGTATCCGAACAAGAGGTTGAGCCCGAGCAGGACGACCGCGTAGGCCATGAACGGTAGCATCAGGAGGACGTGGTAGGTCGAGGCGACGAGCGGCGCGGCGGCGATGGCCACCGTGACCAGGGCGACGACCAGAAAGCCCTTCATGTCTCGGCTCCGCCGAAGAGGCCGCGTGGCCGCAGGACCAGCACGACGATCACGATGAAATAGATCAGGAGCATCTCGAGCTCCGGGTAGACGGAGATCGCGATCGAGCGGAGGATGCCGACGGCGAGCGCGCCGACGAAGGCGCCGCGCATCGAGCCGAGTCCGCCGATGACCACCACCGCGAAGGCCTCGACGATCAGCTCGATCCCCATCTCGCTCATCGCCGCCGTCGCGGGGATGACGAGCGCTCCGCCGAGGGTGCCCAGCGCGGTGCCGAGCGTGAAGACCTTCGCGTAGACACGGCGCACGTCGACGCCGAGCGCCTCGGCCATGTCGCGGTTGTCGGCCGTGGCGCGGATGATCCGGCCGAACGCGGTGCGCGTGAGCAGCCAGCCGATCGCGAGCGCGATGGCGAGGCTCGCCGCGATCACGATCAGGTTGTAGATCGGCGCGGTGGCGCCGAGGATGCGGACCTGGCCGTAGGCGAGGTAGAGCCCGCCGGTCGAGCGCGGTGCCGTGCCCCACGTCATGCGGATCGCGTCCTCCATCATGAGCACGACCGCGAACGTCATCAGGAGCTGGAACGTCTCGTCGCGGTCGTACACGAAGCGCAGGAGCCCGCGCTCGACCACGACACCCACCGCGCCGACCGCCAGGCCGGCGAGCGCGAGCGGCACGATGAAGAATGCCGGGGGCCCGCCGGCGCCCACGTACCAGCCTACGGCGGAGACGCCGACGTAGGCGCCGAGCGCGTAGAACGAGCCGCAGGCGAGGTTGAAAATCTTCTGCACGCCGAAGACAACTTGAAGCCCGGCCGCGACGAGGAACAAGACGGCCGCGTGAAAGAGACCGCTGAGCAGGACGTTGACGACGTGGGTCGTCAGACTTTCCAGCCGTTGATCCAGTCGAAGAGCTTCGAGCCAGCCGGCTTCATCGCCTGCTTGGTGGAGACGATCTCGATCGGGCTGATGGTCACGAAGTCGTAGGCGTTCTTGTGCGTGGTGATCCCCTGATAGAAGTTGCACATCTGGACGTGGTCCTCGCGCCAGCTGCGCTTGCCGGAGAGCGACTCGATCTCGAGGCCTTCGAGCGCCTTGACGACCTGAGCCTTCTCCGGCCACTTCTTGCCGGCGCCGGCGGCCTTCTCCACCGCCACCTTGTAGGACTCGGCGTTGAAGAACGCGTGGTCGCACTCGTAGGGCGGATACTCGTTGTACTTCGCCTTGTACTCCCGGACGAACTGCTTGAGCAGGAGGCTCGCCTTGGGGTCGTCGAAGTACATCGTGTTGTAGCCGAGCAGCAGCCCCTCCGGCGTGAACTCCTTCTTCAACGAGTCGTGGACGCCGCCGGCGGTCGTGAAGACGCCCTTCATCGTCTTGAAGAGGCCGACCGCCGCGGCCTGTTTCATGATGATCGTCGCGTCGCCGGACCAGAACGAGCACATCAGGAGGTCCGCCTTCGACTGCTGGATCGCGGCGATGTGCGAGGTGAAGTCCGTCACGCCGAGCTTGGGGAAGAGCTCGAGCACGAATTTCACGTCCGGGACGTAGCGCTTGAGCACGGCCTGGTAGGACTCCCAGCAGTCGTGGCCGTAGGAGTAGTCGTTGCCGATGCCGGCAACGGTCTTGATGCCCTTGAAATACTTCGGGGTGAGGATGCCGGCGACGATCGCCTCGACCTCGTTGTCGACGCTCTTGAACGCCCACTTGGGATTCGGCATCGTCTCTTCGACGCCCTTCTGGGTCGTGCCGTCCCAGGACAGCCACGGCGTGCCGAGATCCTCCGCGACCGGGCCGAGCGCGAGCGTGACCCCGGTCGAGATGCCCCCCAGGACGACCTCGACCTGATCTTGAAGGATGAGCTTGCGATAGCGCTCGACCGTGTCCTTCGGATTCGACTCCTCCTCGACGACCAGCTGCACCTGCCGCCCGAGGATCCCGCCCGACCGGTTCACGCGCTCAGCCCACCATTCGGTGGCGCGCAGGCCGGCGGCGCCGACCGGCGCCGCGACCCCGACTCGGATCGTCAGGACACCGATCTTGACCGGGCCCGTCGCCTGAGCGGACGCGGACGGCACCGCGAGCCGGGTCGCCGCGGCCACGCCGGCCCCGGTGCTCATGAGCTTCAGAAACCGCCGTCGCGAAGTGTCGTGGCGCGTCATCGTGAGACTCCTGCGGTCATGGCCGCGGCGAAATATCGTTTGGCGCCCGGCTTAGGACAGCCCCAGCCGCCGGCGGGCGAGACGGGTGCCGGCGACGAGGCGCTTGAGCTTCTCGAAGGCGACCCAGCGCGGCACCGGGAAGAAGCCGCAATCGGGCACGGCCGACAGGCGCTCGACCGGAATGAACTTGGCGCAGAGCTCCAGACGCTCGGCGACGTCCTCCGGGCTCTCCATGTAGAACGACTTCACGTCCACGACGCCGCAGGCCACGTCGCGGTCGACGCCGATCTCTTTCCAGTGCTCGATCTCCGCCATCTCGCGGTTGGCGTACTCGAACACGAACTGCTGACACCGGGCGTCGAGGAGCGCGGGAAACATCCAGCGATACGAACGCTTGCCCCGCGGGCGCGACAGGAGGTTGCCGAAGCAGATGTGATAGGCGATTCGCGCCCGCACGCCCTCGACGCACGCGTTGAACATCTTCACGTACTCGCCGACCTGCCCGGGCACGATCGCGGCCGAGGGCTCGTCGAGCTGGATGTAGTCCGCGCCCGCCTCCACGAGCGCGCGCAGCTCGGCGTTGATGGCCGGGACGAAATCCCAGCAGAGGGCGAGCCGATCGTTGTTGTACGCATCGCCGGGCCGGAGCTGCACGTGGATCGAGAGCGTGACCGGGCCGGGGCAGGTCGCTTTCACCGGCTTCTCGGTCTGGCTTTTCAGGTACTGGAACTCCTCGACCACGCCGAGCCCGCGGACCACCTTGATGCGCTCCCGCGGCCGGTAGCGCGGGGCCGAGTCGTACGCGTAGAGACCGGTCTTTCGGAGCGGCTCCACGGGCTCGAGGCCGTCCATCTTCGCGTAGAACGTCTGCACGAAGAAGAAGCGTCGCATCTCGCCGTCGCAGATGACGTCCACGCCGGCGCGCTCCTGGTCGCGGATCGCGAGCTGGGTCGCGTCGTCGAACGTCTCCTTCGCGTCGGTCTGGCCGTAGTCGCCGGCCTTGATCTTGTCGAGCGCGGTCCAGAACCATCCCGGGAAGCCGTGACTTCCCATCACGTGAGTCGGGATCGGCGGCCGCGCGGCGGTCACGCGCTGTTCTTTATCAGAGGGCCCGGGTCGGACGCAAGTCGGGGCTCCTACGACCCTCCGTCCGGTCTGCGTGGCCGTGAGTTCCGGAATTTGTTGAAGAAATACGACAGGTCGCGCACGTATGATAAGACTATCTGCCATGCAGGTTCGCTTTTGGGGCACTCGTGGGTCGATCGCCGCACCCGGGCCGAGCACCGCGCGCTTTGGAGGCAACACCTCCTGTGTCGAGGTCCGGGCCTCCGACGGCACCGTGATCATCCTCGACTGCGGCACCGGCGCTCGCGAGCTCGGCCTACACCTGGCTCAAACGATGCCCCAGCCCATCCGGCTCCACCTCTTCATCGGCCACACCCACTGGGATCACATCCAGGGCTTTCCCTTCTTCGTCCCCGCGTTCTTGCCCGGTTCCGAGCTGAACATCTACGCGCCGATCGGCTTCCAGCGCGGTCTCGAAGAGGCGATGGCCGGCCAGATGGAGTACTCGTATTTCCCGGTCAAGATGCGCGACCTGCGCTCGCGCATCCACTTCACCGAGCTCGACGAGGGATTCTTCCGCGTCGGCGGCGTGCTGGTCGAGACGCAGTTCCTGAACCACACCGCGCCCACGATCGCCTACCGCATGACCAGTGACGGCGCGACGATCGCCTACGCGACCGATCACGAGCCGTTCTGGAACCCCTCGGGCCGCGTCTCCCAGCATCCGGGTGACGAGCGCCACATCGCCTTCCTGAAGGGCGCGAATCTGGTGATCCACGACGCCCAGTACACCGACGCGGAGTACCGCGACAAGGTCGGCTGGGGGCACAGCAGCATCGAGTACGCCGTGGACGTGGCTCTGGCCGCCGGCGTCGAGCGCCTCGTGCTCTTCCATCACGATCCGGCGCACGACGACTCGATGATGGAGCAGATGGAGACGATGGCCCAGGCTCACGTCGGCCGGCGCGGCCAGGCGCTAGAGGTGCTCGCGGCTCGTGAAGGGCTCGAGCTCCAGGTGCGCGGCAGCAGCGCCGTCCCCGACATGGCGGAGGCCTCCGCGCTCCAGCATCGTCGGATCATCGGCGGCCGCGTGCTGCTCGTCAGCGCGAACGACCCGGAGGTCGCCGAGATCGAAGACGTCTTGGGCGACGACGGCCTGGTCTTCCTGCGCGAGTCCGACGTGCGCGCGGCGCTCTCGCGCGGACCGGAGCTTCTACCCGACATCGCGGTCATCGACCGCGAACTCCTGGACGGCGACGCGGTACTCGACGTGTTGCGCGACCGCCTGGGCCGGCGCAATTTTCCGATCGTCGTCCTCGCCGACAGCTCGATACCGTCCGACGCCGTGTACCGCGGCGAGGCCTCGTGGACCGACTACCTGTCGAAGCCCTTCAGCCCGCCGATGCTCCGGACCCGTGTACGCGCGTGGCTCGCTCGCACGTTGATGGTCTTCGATCCGGTCGAGCGCGTCGCGCCGCGGGGCGAGCCGGCGGCGAGCGTGGGCGACAGCCGAGCCCGCCGAGCGAATCTCCTGGCCACCGTGCCGGTCTTCCGGCAGCTGAGCGCCGACCAGCGCGACCTGCTCGTCACCGACGCGAGCGAGCAAAGCTTCGCGCCCGGCCAGGTGCTCATCCGCGAGAACGACCCGCCGGATCGCCTCTTCGTGATCCTCTCGGGCCGCGTCCGTGTGCTCGAGGTCGCGCCCGACTCTCCGGTGGAGCTCATCGTGGGCGAGCTGGGCGAGGGCGAGATCCTGGGTGAGCTGAGCGTGCTCCGCAACCAGCCACGCTCGGCGACGGTCGTCGCGGTCGAGCGGACGCATTGCCTGGTGATTCCACAGCGCGAGTTCCTGAAGGTGCTGAAGGGCTCGGCGGAGCTGGCGGTGTCTTTGCTGCGGATGCTCGCGGGGCGACTCTACGAGACCGACCGGCGCCTGTCGCGTTTCGCGCCCGATCCGGTCACGGGCCTCGGGGGTCGCCGCGCCTTCCACGACCAGTATCGCCGGCTGGCCGCCGTCGCGCGTCGCCGCAAGACGGGCGCGCTGCTGCTCGTGGTCGACGTGCTGCAGCTCAGATCGTTCAACGACCGCTTCGGCTATGGCGTGGGCGACGACGTGCTCAGGACGGTGGCCGACGCGCTGGTCGAGGCGACGCGCACCACGGATCTGGTCGTCCGCCACGGCGGCGACGAGTTCCTCGTGTTCTTCCCCGACGCGAGCTCCGGCGACGTCGACACGGTCATCTTGAGGGTCAACGAGAAGATCAAGGGCCTCTCAGGCAAGCGCGGGATTCCGGTCGCCATCACCTGCAGCTTCGGCGTCGCCTACGCGCAGTCGCCTCCGGAGAGCGCGGAGGATCTGCTCCGCGTGGCCGACCAGGACATGGTGCGGCGCAAGCGGTAGATGCTCTTACGTCTTCTTCCGGCTCACGAATTGCTGGATCCCCTCTCGCGCCGCCGGGCTCGTCCTCAACGCCGCGGCGTAACCCTCGGCTTCTCGACCCGGCCCTCCCGAGCGAATCGACGCCACGATCTCTTTCGTCGCGCTCAAGCCGCTCCGCGGCGAGCGCGCGATCTCGGCGGCCAGGCTCGTGACGCTCGCCTCCAGGGTGGGCGGGGCGACCACCCGGTTGACCAGCCCGATCCGCAGCGCCTCGGTCGCATGGAGCGTGCGGCCGGTGAGGAGCAGGTCGCGCGCGTGACCGCCGGCGACGACGTCGAGCAGGCGCGCGATCCCGTAGGCCGGCGGAAAGCCGAGGGTGACCTCGGGTAGCCCGAAGCGCGCCCGATCGGACGCGACACGCAGGTCCTGGGCGATCGCGAGCATAAGCCCGCCGCCCAGCGCGTAGCCGTCGACGGCGGCGATCGTCACCTGCGGCAAGCTCGAGAAGCGCTTCATGATCGTCGCGTGGCGCCGCGCGAGGGCCTCGGCATCGTCGGGCGCGACCGTCTGCATTTCCTTGATGTCGTTGCCGGCGCAGAAGGCACGGCCCCGGCCCGTGACCACGAGCACGCGCACCTCGTCCATCGCGGCCACGCGCTCGAGCGCCTCCTCGAGCGCGCTCGTCAGCAGGCGATTGAGCGCGTTCAGCGCCTCCGGGCGGTTGAGCCGGAGCCAGGCGACGCCGTCTTGCGCGTCAACCTCGACGATCGGGTCTGGGGCCATCGGTCCGGCTCCGGCCGAGAGCGGAGAGGGCGAGCGAGGCCACGGCGCCGAGCGCGATGCCGGCCGCCGCGGTGACGGCGAGGGGCCAGAAGTCCGTCCTGAAGAACGGAAGGACGAAGAACGGAGAGCGGCCGGCACTCGGCGGGATTCGCCCGTCGAGGAGCCCCTCGACGAGGTCCATCGCCTCCGCCATCAACACTTCAGAGGCGGCCCTGGCGAATTCGGGGTCCGCCAGCGCCGGATGCCCCACGTAGCCCTGGCCCCCATTTCGAAGCGGAAAGTTCGGCACGGCCCGCTCGGGAAGCGAGTAACGTGCCGGAGGAAGCGTGCGATAGGACTGGTCGACCAGATCGGGACGGATCAGCAACATCAGCGACGTTTCCCACCAGCCGCCGTGGGCGTCCTCGGTGAACGCCTGCCGCTCCTCGTCGGTCAGCGGACGCCCGAGCGCCGCCGCGATCTTGTCGACGTAGCGGCCGCGCAGGAACTGCCAGGCGAGGTGGCCGGAGACCGACGCCATCATCACGCGATGACGCCGCGAGACGATGGCGGCCGCCTCCTCGAGCGCCGTGAGGTGGCCCGGGCCGCCGTGGCCGTTGGCGACCAGGATGTAGCGGAACCCGGCGCGCGCCAGCGAGCGGCCGTAGTCGACGACCGCGTCGCGGACGACGCGCTGCCGCACGCTCACCGTTCCGACGGCGTCGAACGTGAACGAGCCGAGGTGGAGTGTCGGCGCCAGCAGCGCCGTCCAGCCCGGCCGGGTGACGGTGAGGCGCTCGCTCAAGACTTCGGCGAAGTGTCGAGCCGCGATCGCGTCGACGCCGACGGGCAGGTGCGGCCCGTGCTCCTCGAGCGGGCTCACGGTCAGGACGACGACGGTGCGAGCGCGGTCGAGCGCGTCGAGCGCGGGCGTGGACATCTCTTCCAGCAGGCGAACGCTCAAAACGAGCTTCCTTTCGTCGCGGTCAGGTAGTCGTTCTTGGCCCGCTCGAGCTCGGCGATGAGCCCTTGCCGCTCGGTCGTCAGCCGCCGGGCCGCGTGCTCGCGGGTCAGCACGAGCGCACCGAAACGCAGCCGGCTCCGGAGACGGCCGGCCCCGACCCAGTAGCGGTAGGCGATCACGCCGGAGGTCGGCAAGGACAGCGCGAAGACCAGCGCGAGGGCGGGGCCGGCGATCCGCGCGACGATCCAGGTCTCGAGTCCCCAGAAGAGCGGCAGCGCGAGCATCGCGGTGAGGAACCGCCAGGTCGCGTAGTCCGTCTCCTTGCGCGACATGTGGCGCGCCACCCGGCGCGGGATCCAGTACGGCAGGAAGTTCACCGTCGCGCCGTACAGGAAGAGCGGAAAGCCCGCGATCGCCTCCCAGCCGCGGCGGATGCGCTGGCGCGGTCGACGTCGCTCGAGCCGCGCGCGCACGGCCTCGTCCTTCACGCGGTACTCGGCCAGGAGCGCCCGATAGCTCTGGATGCTCTGCCAGATGCGCTCCACCCGCTCGGGGTCGTGCCGCTTGAAGTACGTGGTCGACTCGACGATCGCCCGCGAGAGGCGGACCAGATCGATCTGTCGCTCGGCGAGTCCGCGCTCCTCGCGGAGCTCGCGCACGAGCTCGTCACGGTAAAGCTCCTGGATCGCGCTCACGAGCCGGCTCTCGTCGATCCGCTCGACGTGGACGACCTCGGCCTCGATGCCCCACTGGATCGCATCGGTCACGGCCTCGACCGCCTTGACCGGATCTCTTCGATACGCCTCGAGGTACGGCGTGACCGGAATGGCCGGGCCGAAGGACACGAGGACGCGCCCACGGAAGGATTTCCGCGCGTCGAAGTTGAGCCCGACGGGGATCACCCGCAAAGCGCCCGGCCGCTCGGCCTCATAGCCGAGCGCCAACCGCGCGGCGCCGGTCTTGATCCGCTGCACGCGCGCCTCGGCGTGCGTCGTGCCTTCCGGATAGATCGCGACCAGCCGCCCCTGGCCGAAGGCCTTGAAGCACGCCTCGAACGTGCCGGCATTCCGCTCCGCTGGCGTCACGGGCGCTGCGAGGCCGCCTTCCGCCGAAGATGGTCTGCGCAGCGAGCTTGGGTCATCTTGCTTGCGGTAGACGGGGATCGCGCCGCACGCCAGCAGGAAGCGCGCGGCGAACCGGTTCCTGAACAGCGCGGCCGTGGCGAGGTAGTGCACCTTGCGCGGGATGGCGCCGGCGACCAGCAGCGAGTCGATGAAGTTGTTGGGGTGGTTGATGCAGAGGAGCACGGGGCCGTCGCCGGGGACGCGCTCCGGGTGGCGCACGTCCACCGATCGGAAGAAGAACCAGAGCCAGAAGCGCCCGACCGCGCGCACGGCGCGATAGAAGCTGTCCATCGTGTCGCGCCGCTCGCCCGTCTCGAGGGTGGCGCTCACGGAATGCGCGCGAAGCCTTCCATGAGCCGGCGGGCCGTGCGATAGACCGTGACGCGCTCGGCCCACGCCGCCCCGCCGCGCAAACGCACCGCGGCGTCGATCGGCAGCATGCCCGACGGATGGCCCAGTCGAATGTCGCGGCTTGCGTCACCGACGCACTCGCGCACGACGGTGCCATCCAGCCGCGCCGCGACGCCCAGGCACATCGCGACGGTGAGCGCGACCGCGCGGTGACAGTTGCCCATCGAGATGACGCGCGTGATCAGATCCACCGTGTCGGCCGCGTGCCGGACGCCGTCGAGCGCGGTGAACGCGGTTGGCGGCGCGACCATGGCGATCTTCGGCACGGCGGCGCTACCGGGAATGCCCATCCGTTTCGCCGCTTCGACCCGGATCGCCTCGAGCCGAGCCGAGAGCGCGTGATCGGAGTCGATCTCCTGGGGCGTCTCGGTGCCGGCGAGCCCCAGGTCCTTCGCGCGGACGAACACGACGGGGTTCGTCGCATCGACCAGAGAGGCCTCGACGCCGTCGATCGTCTCGCGCGGGGCGCCCGTCGGCAGAAGGCGTCCGGTGCCGGCGCCGCCCGGATCGAGAAAGTCGAGCGCGATGCGCGCGCCGCGTCCGGCCACGCCGGCCAGCTCGAAGTCGCCCTCGACGGCGGCTTCACCGTCGCGCACGGGCACGTGGGCGATGATGAGCTTGCGCGTGTTCGTGTTGTGGATGCGGACGAGCGTCTCGCCCTCGACCGCCTTCACCAGGCCCTCGTCGATCGCGAAGGGCCCGACGGACGAGGAGCAGTTGCCGCAGTTGCCCTTGTAGTCCACGGTCGCCTTCGCCACCTCGATCTGCGCGAACGTGTAGTCGACGTCGGCATCGGGATGAGTCGCGGCGCCGATGATGCACGCCTTCGACAGGGAGGAGATCCCGCCGCCCATGCCGTCGAGCTGGCGGCCGTAGGGGTCGGGGCTCCCAAGCGCGGCGAGCAAGATACGATCGCGCTCGGCGCCGGCCGGCGGAAGATCCGCCTGGTGGAAGACGAGACAGCGGCTGGTGCCCCCGCGCATGTAGACGGCGCGGATCTTCTTCTGGCTCATGTGCCGTTCTTCTCCTGTCCGGCCTTGGTGTGGGCGAGAATGCCGCCCGCCAGGAGGATGTCGCGCTCGCGCGGCGTCAGCGCGCACGAGGCGGTGAACACGGCGCCAGTCCGCGTGTTCTCGACCCGCACGCGCTCGCCGGCCGCCAGCGCGGCGCGGAGGCCGGGCAGCTGCAGCCGGTCGTCCTGCTCGATGCCGGTGAAGTCCGCCGGGTCGTCGAGCACGAGCGGGACCACGCCCCAGTTGATCAGGTTGGTCCGGTGGATGCGGGCGAAGGACTTGACGATGACCGCGCGCACGCCGAGGTACATGGGCCCCGTCGCCGCCGCCTCGCGCGAGGATCCCTGGCCGTAGGTCTCGCCGCCCACGATGATGGAGCGTCCGGCGGCCTTCGCGCGCCCCACGAACTCGGCGTCGACGTACTTGAAGCAGAACTCCGAGATCGCCGGGATGTTCGAGCGGAAGACGAGCACCGCGGATCCCGCCGGCGAGATGTCGTCGGTCGACACCTTGTCGCCCAGCTTGATCACGACCGGCGCCTCGAGGGTCTCGGCCACCGGCTCGCCCAGCGGCACCGGCTTGATGTTCGGCCCGCGCGGGATCTCGCCGGTGCCGTCGGGCTCGACGAATCCCACGGTCGACAACGCGAAGCGCGGCGGCATGGTGACCGGTGTCGGCGCGCCAAGAGTCCGCGGGTCGGTGATGACACCCGTCAGTGCCGAGGCCGCCGCCACGGTCGACGAGCACAGATAGACCGAGTCGTCCTTCACCCCGCTCCGCCCCGGGAAGTTGCGGTTGAACGCGCGGAGGCTCTTCGCCCCCGCCGCTGGAACGTGGCCGATTCCGGCACACGCCCCGCAGCTCGACTCGGAGACCGTGGCGCCCGCGGCGATGAGATCGGTGAGCAGGCCTTCGCGCGCCATCGTCTCGAGGATCTTGTGACTGCCCGGGAACAGGACGAACGACACCGAGGAATGGACGCGGCGGCCGCGCACGATGTCGGCGACCGACGCCATGTCGTGCCACGAGCCGTTCGTGCACGAGCCGACCATCACCTGCTCGACCGCCGTCCCCGCGACCTCTTCGACCGGCACGACGCGGTCGGGCGAGCCCGGGAGCGCCACGAGCGGCGTGAGCGCCGCCAGGTCGAGCGTGATCTCGTCGTCGTACGTCGCGTCGTCGTCGGGCGCCGCCGGCCGCCAGTCGTCGCCGCGGCCCAGGCGCGTCAAGAACGAGCGCGTGACGTCGTCGCTCGGAAAGACGCTGGTCGTCAGGCCGAGCTCGGCTCCCATGTTGGCGATGGTCATGCGCTGAGCGGCCACGAGGCTGCGAAGCCCGGGGCCGCCGTACTCGAAGATCTTGCCCGTCCCGCCGCGGACGGTCAGTCGCCGCAAGAGCTCGAGGATCACATCCTTCGCCGTCACCCACGGCTGGAGCGCGCCGGTGAGATGGACGCGGACGACCTGCGGCATCTGGAAGAAGTACGGTCCGCCGCCGAGCGCCACCGCGACGTCGAGCCCGCCGGCGCCGATCGCGAGCATGCCCGCCGCGCCGCAGAGTGGCGTGTGGCTGTCCGTGCCGAGCAACGTCTGGCCCGGGATGGAGAAGCTCTCCATGTGCACCTGATGGCAGATGCCGTTGCCGGGCTTGGAGAAGACCGCGCCGTACTTGCGCGAGACGGCCTGCATATAGCGATGGTCGTCGGAATTGCGCGAGTCGACCTGATAGACGTTGTGGTCGGCGTAGCTCACGATGCGGGCGGGTACGGCGCGCGGAAACCCCATCGCCTCGAACTGGAGCCAAGACATCGTGCCGTTGGTGTCGGTCAGGAGAACCTGATCGATCGAGATGGCGATCTCGTGGCCCGCGACTGGTTTGCCGGCGACCAGGTGACTGGTAATTAACTTGTGCGTGAGGCTCTGGGGCATTTAGGTGGACTGGGGGGGAGCGAGCGCCGCTCCTCCCCCAGACCCCCCCACCGTTTCGGCCTCGGTTGGCGCCAATGTCGACGTCGACGGCGATGTCCTCTGGGCTGCCGCAGGCTCCATCGTTTTGAGCGGCCGGTTCGAAGGCGGTGTCGTCATCGCTTGTCCGATGTGGTCAACGCCGTCAGCGCTTGTCGACGGGGGTGAAGGTGCGGCGGCTGGGGCCGATGTAGTCGCCGCGGGGGCGGATCAGCCGGTTGTCGTCGAATTGCTCGATGATGTTCGCCGTCCAGCCCGCGATGCGTCCAGCCGCGATCACCGGGGTGAAGAGATCGACGGGGATGCCGAGCGAGTAGAAGAGCGGCGCCGAGTAGAAATCGACGTTGGGGATGAGCTTCTTCGTCTCGTTGATACGCGCGTGAAGCTTCACGGCCATCTCGTACCACCTGAACTGACCGGACTGCCGGCACGCTTCCTCGGCCATTCCCTTGAGGATCGCGGCACGTGGATCGCCCGCCTTGTAGACGCGGTGGCCCATCCCCATGAACCGCCGCCTCTCCGTGAGCGCCTTCTCGGTGAAAGCGTCGACGTTGCCGACCTCGCCGATCTCCATCAAGGTCCGCATGACGGCCTCGCCGGCGCCGCCGTGCAATGGTCCTTTGAGCGCGCCGATGCCGCCGGCGACCGCCGAGTGCATGTCCGACTGCGTCGAGACGATGCAGCGGGTGGTGAAGGTCGACGCGTTCAGCTCGTGCTCGGCGTAGAGCGTCAGGCTCGCGTCGAACGCCTTGGCGACGACGCCGCTGGGCCGCTTGCCCGTGAGCATGTAGAGGACGTTTGCGGCGTGTGAGAGATCGGCGGCGGGACGGATCGGCTCCTCGCCGCTGCGGACCCGGTGGTGCGCGCAGATCGCGGTCGCCATCTGGCTCGTGAGCCGGATCGCCTTTCTCAGGTTTGCCGCGTGGGAGTTGTCGGTGGTGTCCGGATCGCTCATGCCGAGCATCGCCACGGCGGCCTGGAGCACGCGCATCGGATCGGTCGCCTTGGGCATGAACCGGAAGGCCTGGACGAGGTCGACGGAAATCTCGCGCGCCCCGATGAGCGCCAGCGTGGTCTTGTCGAGCTGGGCCGCGTTCGGGAGCTCGCCGTACCAGAGCAGGTGGCACACTTCCTCGAAGCTCGCGCGCCGCGCCAGGTCGTCGATGTCGTACCCGCCGTAGGCGAGGCGGCCATTCTGGCCGTCGAGATCGCAGAGCTTGGTCTCGGCGGCGACGACCCCCTCGAGTCCCCGGATGAGCTGGCTGCCTTCCTTGTCCATGATTGCCTGCCTCTAGCTGGATTGCCTGGATGGTAGCAGGAATCCATCGTGGGTGCCCCTTCGTGCCGACCGTACGGGTGATTGCGAACGGACGGAGGTTAGACTACTTTGTGTGGCGTCGTGCTCCCGGCGACGGCGGGGCCGGACGAAGGATTGGCGCGCACGCGCGTGCTTGCGGTTCTGGGGCTGCTGGTCCTGGCGGCTCTCGTGGGCTCCGGTATCTCGCCCTACGATCGCGCGACGTGGCTCATGGAAGTTGGTCCGGTCCTCATCGGAGCCCCGCTGCTCCTCGTGACGTACCGTCGCTTTCCACTCACCACGCTCCTGTACACGCTGATCGCACTGCACGCGTTCGTGCTCATACTCGGCGGAGCCTACACGTACGCGCGTGTGCCGCTGGGCTTCTGGCTTCAGAGGCTGTTGGATCTGGAACGGAACCCGTACGACAGGATCGGCCACTTCGTGCAAGGATTCGTGCCCGCGTTGCTCGCGCGCGAGATTCTTCTGCGGGGCAACCATGTGTCCGGTGGGCGTATGGCAGCGTTTCTGTCGGGGTGTGTGGCCCTGTCCGTCAGCGCCTTGTACGAGCTCGTCGAGTGGTGGGCCGCGCTGGCGTTGGGCCAAGGCGCCGACGCGTTCCCCGGCACCCAGGGTGATCCCTGGGACACTCAATCGGACATGTTCATGGCGCTGGTCGGTGCCGCCACCGCGCTCCTGACGCTCGCGCGGCTTCAGGACCGTCAGATAGCGAGGCTCACCGCGGCTCCCGCCGCAGTGTTGGCGCCGGCCTCAGGCAGGTGACTGTCCGCGACGCAAGCGGAGCCATCGTACGAGTGCCGGCCGTAGCCGCCGCGGCGTCACCCGCCGCATATCCACGTCGTCGCCGCCCACGAAGGTAGCCAGCGAGCTCAGCGCGCCCGCGACGCCGGCGAGGGCCTCGTCCTGATCCAGGCGATCGGAGCCACCCGGTGGTGATCCGGCCGTCGCGAACCAGGGCTCGAAGTGCACGTGACGGACCTCGAGCTTCCGGTCGGCGCGGTGCGATTTGGCGTCGACGCGACCGATGAGGTGGCCGTGATGCAGGATCGGGAGCGTGTAGTAGCCGTGCACGCGCTTGGGCCCGGGCGTGTAGACCTCAATGCGGTAGTCGAACCCGAAGAGCCGCGCGACCCGGGCGCGATGCCACATGAGTGAATCGAACGGTGAGATGAGCGTCGTCCCGTGCGAGGGCGTGGGCGCTCGTCCGGCGCGCGCCAGCGCCGGCAGATCGCTCGTGAGCGCGAGCCACCGTCCCGGCGCGCCCTCGAGCTCGATTTCGGTGATCTCGCCGCGCTCGAGCATCTGACGGAGCGCGGCGCGGCGGGCACCCGGTCTGAAGCGAGGAAACGTGAGATAGCGCGCGACATCGAGCTCGGTCGCGGCGCCCATGGCGCGCAGCGAGCGCTCGATGTGCCACCGCTGGAATTCCACCGACGAGACGGGCTCGACCCCGAGCGCGTCCGGCAGCGCGCGCTCCAGAAGGTCGTAGCGCTTCTGGAAGTGCTGTCGCGAATGGATGGTGAACGCGCCCGTCATCCAGAGGTGATGCAGCGCGTGCTGTACGGGACGCCACGACCACCAGCCGCCGCCCGCCGGGCGCCGCCCCTCGAAGTCGCCGTTGCCCATGGGCCCATTGGCCTGGACGGCCTCCTGCACCGTCTTGAGCATCTTTCCGTTCCGGCGAAGCCAGCCGGACCAGCCAGTGTGGCGACTCCGATAGTCGAGCATCGCGCGTCGCCACCACGGAAAGTCCGAGGCCGGCACGAGACACGCCGCGTGAGCCCAGTACTCGAACAGGAGCCGGCGCCGATAGATCTGCCGGTCGAGCCAGGCCTTGTCGTACGGACCGAAACGGCTCCAGATCGTCAGGTAGTGCGCGCGGTCGAGGACGTTGATGGAGTCGAGCTGGATCCCGCCAACGTCCTCCGCGAACCGGCGCAGCCGTCCGACGGTCAGCGTGTTCGCATGGGGCCGGGCGAGATGTTGTCGCTCGAGGAACAGCGTGGTGACGGCGCGCAACGTCACGGGGCGGCGTGGCATGGCTCGGCGGTGCCTAGACCTTCGCGACGAAGTCCTCGGCGAACGCGCGCAGCGCGTCCCAGTCGTAGGGGCCGTCGCGGAACGCGATATTGACGCGTGAGCAGCCGGCGTCGCGGAATTTCGCCACCATCTCCCGCGCGTCCTTCGCCGTGCCGCGCAGGAAGCCCCCCAGCTCGTCGCCGCGCTGGCCCCAGTGACTCCTGAAGATCTCCTCCCCTCGCGCCGCCCCCTTGGCGTCGGCGCCCATGTAGAAGCCGAGGTTGACCGTGCGCGCGATCGTACTTGGATCGCGCTTCTCGGTCTCGCACCACCGGTCGAGCACCCGGCCCTTCTGGATCCACTCGGCCGGGGCGATGTAGGGCGCGTTCCAGCCGTCCGCGTACTTCGCGGCCGCGCGCAATGTACGCTTCTCACCCTTTCCGCCGATCCAGATCGGGACTCGCGGCTGCAGCGGCTTGGGGAAATTGGGCGCGTTCTCGAGCCGGAAGTGCTTGCCCTGAAAATTCGCGCGCCGGCCTTCGGGATCGAACAGGAGCCGCAGGCACTGCGCGTACTCCTCGAGCATGTCCTCGCGCACGCCGATGCGGGGGAAAGCGAGGCCGAACGCGTTGGCCTCGACGTCGTGCCAGCCGGCGCCGATGCCGCAGTCGACGCGCCCACCGGAGAGATGATCGATCGTCGTCAGCGACTTGGCGTGAAGGCCGGGGTTGCGATAGGCGACGCAGTACACGAGCGCGCCGAGGCGCACACGGCGCGTCTCGAGGGCGGCGGCCGTCAGGGTCGAGATCGCCTCGTAGCAGTCGAAATCGCCGCCACGCGGCGGGGATTCCTGGAAGTGGTCGGACACGGAGAACCAGTCGAAGCCGTTGGCATCGGCGAACTTCCACAGCTTGCGCATCTCGTCGAGGGGTCCGCCCATGTGTCCGATGTGGACGCCGTAGGTCATGGCCATGTGGAATGCTCCTTGGTCGGTCAGCGAGACGTTCCGTCAATCGCGAGGCCGTGTCAAGGGTGATAGGCTACCGGCTCATGATGGACACGTTCCTGCCGCGCGGCGAGAGTTACCATGACGTCTACGCCCGCTTCCGCTGGACGATCCCGTCGGTCTACAACATCGCGGTCGACGCCTGCGACCGCCACGCCGATGACCGATCGCGGGTGGCGATGGTCTACGAGGACGACGCGGGCTCGATCAGCGAGCACACGTTCGCCGAGTTCCGCGCCCGCTCGAACCAGCTCGCGCGCGTCTTCGCCGGCCTCGGCCTCGAGCGCGGCGACCGCGTCGGGATCGTCCTTCCCCAGCGGCCGGAAACCGCGGTCGCCCATCTGGCCGCGTACAAGCTCGGCGCCGTCGCGCTGCCGCTCTCGACCTTGTTCGGTCCGGAGGCGCTCGAGTATCGGCTGCGCGACGCCGGCGCGAAGATCGTGGTGACGGACGGCGAGAACCTCGAGCGCGTGCTGGCGGTCGCCAAGGGCTTGCCGGCGCTCGCGCGCGTGATCTCGGTCGACCGCGCCGACGCCGACGGTGTGGTCGAGTACGGCAAGGCGATCGCCGGCGTCCCCGACTCGCTCGAGCCGGTCGCGACGACGGCGGAGGATCCGGCGATCCTCATCTACACCTCGGGGACGACCGGGCCGCCGAAGGGCGCGCTCCACGCTCATCGCGTGCTCCTCGGCCACTTGCCGGCGATCGAGTTCTATCACGAGTACTTTCCGAAGCCCGGCGATCGCCACTGGAGCCCCGCGGACTGGGCGTGGGCCGGTGGCCTGCTCGACGTGCTGCTCCCGAGCTGGCACTATGGGGTGACGGTCGTCGCCCACCGACCGAAGAAGTTCGACGCCGAGCGCGCCTTCGACATCCTGGCCCGGCATCGCGTCCGCAACACGTTCCTCGTGCCGACGATGCTGAAGATGATGCGCTCGGTCGGCGACCCGCGCGGGCGCTGGCCGCTCGAGCTGCGCTCGATGTTCACGGGCGGCGAGGCGGTCGGCGAAGAGGTGATCCGCTGGGCGCGTGAGGCGCTCGGCGTCACGCCGCACGAAGGGTTCGGACAGACCGAGGTGAACCTGGTCCTCGGCAACTGCTCGCTCCTGATGCCGGTGAAGCCGGGCTCGATGGGGCGACCGATCCCCGGCCACGTCGTCGACGTGGTGGACGAGACGGGCGCATCGCTCCCGACCGGCGAGGTCGGCGAGGTGGCGGTGCGCCGTCCCGACCCCGTGATGTTCCTGCGCTACTGGAACAACGAGAAGGCCACGCGCGAGAAGTTCGTCGGCGACTGGGCGCTCACGGGTGATCTCGCCCGGAAGGACGAGGACGGCTACTTCTGGTTCGTCGGGCGCAAGGACGACGTCATCTCGAGCGGCGGCTATCGCATCGGTCCCAGCGAGATCGAGGACTGTCTGCAGGGCCACCCGGCGGTCGCGCTGGCGGCGGCCATCGGCGCGCCCGATCCAGTCCGGGGTGAGGTGGTCAAGGCGTTCGTCCAGCTGCACCCCGGGGGCAGCGGAACGGCCGAGCTGGCGCGGGACCTCCAGGCCTGGGTGCGCACGCGCCTTTCGGCCCACGAGTACCCGCGTGAGATAGAATTCATCGAGGCGCTCCCGGTGACGACGACGGGCAAGGTGCGGCGCGCAGATCTGAGAACGCTCGAACGCCGACGGCGCGGACTGGAGACCTGAGATGGCCTACGACTACAAGCAGCACTTCGGCGAGATCACCTTGACCCAGGACCTGACGACGTTGCCCGACGAGCGGACGTGGCGCCTGCAGGCCCCCGAGCGGGACGCCGAGCCGCACCAGATCGTGCTCTACCTGGGCTGCAACGTGCTGCGCACCTCGCACATGATCCGCACGGTCACCGCGATCTTCGACCGGCTCGGCCTCGACTACGTCGCGGTCGGCGGCCCGACCTACTGCTGCGGCATCGTCCATCACCGCAACGGCGACACCGCGGCCTCCGGCGGCATGAACAAGCGCACCGTCGAGCTCTTCCAGCGCTACAAGCCCGAAGAGGTCGTGATGTGGTGCCCCTCGTGCATGTTCTTCTACGACGAGATCCAGAAGTTCGAATGGCCGTTCCCGGTGCGGCACACGACGGAGTTCCTGGCCGACCGCTTGCCCTCGATGGAGTTCACGCATCGGGTCGATGCGTCCGTCGCGCTGCACTACCATAGCCAGAGCGAGCCGCGTCTTCGTGAAGGTGCGGCTGGCCGCCGACTACTGGAAGCGGTGCCGGGTCTGCGCCTCGTCGATGTCGGATCCGAGCCGCGGTTCGGCCGGCTCTGCACGGTGGACGTCCAGGCGCAGCTCGGCCAGCAAGTTTGGGACTCGCTGACCCTCGACGAGATCGACCGGGCGCGCGCCGGCGGGGCGGGGACGCTCGCGACGATCTATCACGGCTGCCAGCGGCTCATCTGCGGCTTCGAGGCCGAGCGCCCGATCACGATCGAGCACTATCTCTCGGTGTTCGCGCGCGGTCTCGGGATCGAGTTCGAGGACCGCTACAAGAAATTCCGCCTCTGGCAGGATCCCGAGCGCGTGCTGGAAGAGTCGACGCCCTGCCAGACCGCAAACCACGTCGATCCGGCGCGTGCGCGGCAGCTCGTCGAGAAGACGTTCGGCCGAATCGCGACGGCATCGGACGGAAAGAGCCCGGCGGCCTCGTAGGGGCCGGGCGCTCACGCGCTAGCGAAACCGTGGAGATCGGTCTCTTCACCGAGTTCGAGTGGCGCCCGGGAGTCGACGAGGCGCAGGCCTTCGACGACTCTCTGGCCCAGGTGACGGTCGCCGAGGACCTCGGCTACGACGCCGTGTGGCTGGCCGAGCTGCACTTCCAGAAGGAGCGCTCGGTTCTGTCCTCGCCCCTCGTCGTCGGCGCGACGATCGCCGGACGTACCAAGCGCGTCAAGATCGGCTTCGCCGTCCAGGTCTTGCCGCTCATCCATCCGCTACGGCTCGCCGAGGACGTCGCGACGCTCGATCAGGTGAGCAAGGGACGCCTCGACTTCGGTGTGGGCCGAAGCGGCCTTCCCGGCCACTACACGGGCTTCAACATCCCGTACGAGGAAAGCCAGGAGCGGTTCGACGAGACGCTCGAGATTCTCCTGAAGGCGTGGACCGAGGAGCGGTTCACGTACGAGGGAAAGTACTTCCAGTTTCACGACGTCTGCGCGATCCCCAAACCGTACCAGAAGCCGCATCCTCCGCTCCGGGTCGCGGCGACGTCGGAGGAATCCTATGCGGCCGTCGGGCGCCGGGGGCTGCCGATCTTCCTGGCGGTGCGGACCTCCAGCATCAGCGAGCTCGAGCGCTACGTCGGCGCCTACCACGCCGCCTGGCGCGAGGCCGGCCACGCCGGCCGCGGCGAGGTTGCCGCGATCCTGCCGGTCTACGTCGCCGACACGGAGCGCCGCGCGCGAGAGGAGTCCGAGGCCAGCGCCATGCACTTCTATCGCTCGGTCGGCGAGGCGCTCCTCGCCGGGCCGCGCCATGAGGTCGGCGAGCGCCTGCGGGGCATGAGCTTCGACCAGGTCTTGAAGGATTTCGCCGTCTACGGCACGCCCGAGCGCGTCGCGGACCGGCTCGAAGAGCTGCGCCGCGCCATCGGCTTCACGAAGCTCGCGGTCTGGATGAACGTCGGCTCGCGCATTCCGCAGGACCGCGTCCTGGCCTCGATGCAGCGCTTCGCCGAGCGCGTGATCCCGCGGCTCAAGTAAACGAGGGATCGATCCTCACGTCGACCAGATGCGGGCCGTCGCTGGCCAGGGCCTTGGTGACCGCCGGGCCGATGTCCGACGACTTCTCGATCCGCGTCCCGGGAACGCCGAGGGAGCGGGCCAGGCCGACGAAATCGATCAGCGGCCGGTCCAGATCCATCGCGACGTAACGATCGTCCTCGGCCGAGAAGCCCTTCAGCGCCTTCGTCCGCTGCTTCAGGATCCGGTAGGACGTGTTGTTGAAGATGACGTAGACGACCGCGAGCGACTCGCGCGCCGCGGTCCAGAGCGCCTGGTTCGTGTACATCGTGCTGCCGTCGCCGACCAGCGCTACGACCGGCCGATTCGGCAGCGCGAGCTTCACGCCGAGCGCCGCCGGCAACCCCCAGCCGATGCCGCCGCCCCGCAGCCCGAAGAAGCTCTTCGAGTCGGCGCACGTGAAGAAGTGGCGGATGCCCTGCGAGGACGAGATGGCCTCGTCGACGATGACCGCGTCGGCCGGCGTCACCTTCGCGACCTCGTGCATGAGCGTCAGCGGCGAGATCGGCACGCGGGTGGCCTCGGCTTCGGCGCGCTTGGTCAGCTCGGCGCGCTCGGCGGCGAACGCGGCGGAGACCGCCTCCGCGCGCTTGGCGGCCTGCGGGTGTCCGTTCTTGCCGGTATGGCGGCGGATCGCCTCGGCCAGCTCGGGGAGCGTGGCCTTCGGCTCGCCCAGGATCGCGACCTCGGCCGGGTAATTCTTGCCGAGCTCCCACGGGTTCACGTCGAGGTGCACCACCGTGAGCCCCGGCGGCATTGGATCGACGTCGTCGGGCAGCGAGAGCGTGAAGAGATCGCCGCCGACCGAGAAGAGCACATCATGGCGCATCAGGAGCGCACGGATCGGCGGACCGGTACGCGGCATCGAGCCCGCGTGGAGCGGGTGCGTGAACGGGAACGAGCAGGTGCTCGCGACGCCCTCGGTGATGACGGGCGCTCCGATCAGCTCGGCCACCTCGGCGAGCTCGGCAAGGGCGTCGCCGTGGGCGACCGCGTCGCCGGCGATGATCACCGGATTTTTGGCCTTCGCCAGAAGCTCGGCGGCGCGCGCGATCGCTGCGCGATCGCCGACGATACGCGGCGCGACGCGCGTCGGCGCGCCGAGGTCCAGATCGCGTTCGGCGTTCAGGACGTCGACCGGCAGGGAGAGGAAGACGGGCCCGCTCGGATGCGAGAACGCGGTCTTCACCGCGCGGTGCACGATGCGCGGCAGATCCTCGAGCCGCCGCGCCTCCGTCGACCACTTCACGAGCGGCGCGGCCATCGGCGGCAGATCCGACCAGAGGATCGGCTCGGTCACATTGAACGACTGATCGTGCTGACCCGCGGTGAGCAGCATCGGCGCGCCTGACTTGCTCGCGTCGTAGAGCATGCCCATCGCGTTGCCGAGCCCGGGCGACACGTGCACGTTCACCGCCGCGAGACCGCCGCTGGCCTGAGCGTACGCATCGGCCATCGCGATCGCGACCGCTTCTTGCAGCGCGAGCACGTAGTGGATACCGGGCTCGCGCGCGAGCCCGTCCATGAGCGGCAGCTCGGTCGTGCCGGGGTTGCCGAACATGACCGAGACGCCTTCTTGCTTGAGGATCTGGAGAAACGCTTGCTTGCCGGTGATGTATGCCATGGTGCGCAGATGATAAGCTCACACGCGTCCGTTACGAAATCGAAGGACCGGGAGGTCGGCGTGGTGAGACTCGGATTCATCGTCGTCGCGTTGACGGCTTGCGGGACCGCCGGCGGTTACCTGAGCCCGTCCGGCTCGACCGTCACACTGATGGCCGGATGGGAGCACCGCTTCACGCTTGACTGGGCCGTCGACCCGGAGCAGGGGCAGTCCCGTCGAGTCCGAGGCTACATCTTCAGCCAGTACGGGGAAGTGGCGGAGCCAGTCCGCATTCTGGCCCAGGCGCTCGATTCGTCTGGCGCAGTCGTCGGACAGCGGATCGCGTGGGTGCCAGGCGGAGTGAACGGTTTCCAGCGCGCGTACTTCGAGGTCGCGCCGCTGCCGCCGGCGGCGACATACCGGGTATCTGTCTGGGACTACACCCTCCTGCAGAACCCCGGTTCCGGCTGGATCTGACCCTAGCGCCGGGCACGAGCGGCTCGATCGCAAAACCTGCGGCGCGCCCCTCTGATAAGCTCACTTCGTGTCACTCCCGGATGCACCGTTGCTGCGTGCCGCCCGCCGCCAGCCGACGTCATACACGCCGGTGTGGCTCATGCGGCAGGCCGGCCGCTACATGCCCGAGTATCGCGCGATGCGGGAACGCTACGGATTCCTCGAGCTCGCGCGCAACCCCGAGGCCGCCGCGGAGGTCACGCTGCAGCCGGTCGCGCGGCTCGGCGTTGACGCGGCGATCCTCTTCGCCGATATTCTCCTGATCGTCGAGCCGCTTGGCGTCGGGCTCGAGTTCGCGAAGGGCGAGGGGCCGGTGATTCACCGGCCGGTCCGCACCGAGGCCGCGATCGCGCGGCTGCCGCGCGTCGACGTCGAGTCCGCGGTGCCGTTCGTGTTCGAAGCGGTGCGCCGCGTGAAGCGAGCACTCGACGGCAAGGTGCCGCTGATCGGCTTCGCCGGCGCGCCGTTCACGGTAGCCTCATACGTCGTCGAGGGCGGGCCGTCGCGCGACTATCTGCACACCAAGCGGCTCATGTACGAGGAGCCCGAGGGCTGGAACCGGCTCATGGGCATCCTCGTCGACGCGACCGCGCGATATCTCAACGGGCAGATCGCGGCCGGCGCCGAGGCCGTGCAGGTCTTCGACTCGTGGGTGGGCGTGCTGGCGCCCGACGACTACCGTACGTTCGTGCTGCCGCACACGCGCGCGCTGATCCGCGCGCTCACGCCCAACATCCCAGTCATCCACTTCGGAACGGGCACCGCGTCGCTGCTGCCGTCGATGCGCGCGGCCGGCGGCGACGTGATCGGTCTGGACTGGCGGGTCGATCTCGATCTCGGCTGGGCGGCGGTGGGCCAGGACGTCGCCGTGCAGGGCAACCTCGACCCGGTGGTCCTCCTGGCGAAGCCCGCGTACATCCGCCAGCGCGTGAAGGACATCCTCGACCGCGCCGGCGGCCGCCCGGGCCACATCTTCAACCTGGGCCACGGGATCCTGCCGCAGACACCGGTCGAGAACGCCCGCGCGCTGATCGAGATCGTTCACGAGCTCTCCGACCGGCGATGAGCGCTGTCGACTCGGTGTTGCTCGTCGCGTTCGGCGGACCGACGGCGCCGCACGAGATCCGCCCCTTCCTCGAGATCGTCACGCGCGGGCGCGGCATTCCCGCCGCTCGGCTGGAGGAGGTCGCGCACCACTACGAGCAGATGCCCGGCGGCCGCTCGCCGCTGGCCGAGCTCACGGCCGCCCAGGCGCGCGCGCTCCAACAGACGCTCACGCACAGCGGGCTGACCCTGCCCGTGTTCGTCGGGATGCGGAACTGGCATCCGTTCCTGCACGAGACGCTCGCCGAGATGGCGGGCAAGGGCGCGCGTCGAACGCTCGCGATCATCCTCTCGCCGCTTCGCACCGAGGCCTCGTGGGATCGTTACATGCAGGACATCGCGGAGGCGCGGGCGCGCGTCGCCGGCGCGCCCGAGGTTGGCTTCGCGCCGCCGTGGTTCGAGAATTCGCGGTTCGTGGCGGCGGTGGCCGACCGCGCCCGCGCGGCGCTCGGCGAGGTTCCGGCGGACGCGCGGGCGGGGACGCCGCTGGTGTTCACGGCGCACAGCGTCCCGGTCGCGATGGCCGACGTCTCGCCGTACGTGTCGGACCTGAGCGCAGCGACGCGCGCCGTCGTCAGGCGTCTGGACCACACGCGATGGTCGATCGCCTATCAGAGCCGGAGCGGGAGCCCGCGGCAGCCGTGGCTCGAGCCGGACATCGCCGACGCCCTCCGGCGCCTGGCCGCCGAGGGTGAGCGCCACGTGGTCGTGGTGCCGATCGGCTTCGTGTGCGATCACGTCGAGGTGCTCTACGATCTCGACGTCGAGGCGCGCCGGGTGGCGACCGGCGTCGGGCTCGAGCTCCATCGCGCGGCGGCGGTGAACGACCATCCCGAGTTCGTCGCGATGCTGGCCGATCTCGTCCGCGGCGTCCACGGCGGTGGCCGGTGAAGCGAGTAAAGCTCGCCGTCATCGGCGGCGGAATCACCGGGCTCGCAGCGGCGCATCGCGCCGTCGAGCTCTCGCGGGAGCGATCGACCGAGCTCGAGCTGACGCTCGTCGAGGCGCGCGACCGACTCGGCGGCACCCTCGCGACCGGCCACGCCGGTGGATTCCTCGTCGAGGCGGGGCCCGACTCGTTCCTCTCGGAAAAGCCTTGGGCGCTGGCGCTCTGCCGCCGGCTCGGTGTCGAGCACCGGCTCGTGCCGACGGACGATCGCTTCAGAAAGGTGTTCGTGTGGCGCGCCGGCCGTCTGCACCCGCTGCCGGATGGCTTCCAGCTCCTGGCGCCGACGAAGCTTGGACCGCTCGTCAGGTCTAGTCTCTTCTCCTGGCCGGGCAAGCTGCGCATGGCCTTCGATCTCGTCCTGCCGCGGAGCGTGAGCGACGACGAGAGCCTGGGCGCCTTCGTACGTCGCCGACTCGGCCGCGAGGCGCTGGAGCGCGTCGCCCAGCCGCTGGTCGCCGGAATCTACACCGCCGATCCCGACGATCTCTCGCTGACGGCGACGATGCCACGGTTCACTGAGCTCGAGCGGCGCGAGCGGTCCGTCATCCTCGGGCTCTGGCGGGCGAATCGCCGCGCGCCGCAGGCGGGGACGAGCGGGGCGCGCTGGAGCCTCTTCGTGACGTTTCAGAACGGCATGGAGGAGCTCGTCACCGCGCTCGCGTCGCGCCTGCCGTCGGGCTCCGTGATGCTCAAGCACCGCGTCGACGGCATCGAGCGTCGCGGCGGCGGCTGGCACGTCCTCGGCGGCCTGGGTCCGGCGCTGGAGGCCGACCACGTCATCGTCGCGGCCGAGTCGTATACCGCGGGCCGGCTCGTGCGATACGTCGATCCGGCGCTCGCGACCTTGCTCGGCGAGATCCCGTACGCGTCCTCGGCCACGGTGACGTTCGGCTTTCGTCGAGCGGAGGTGCCGCATCCGCTCGACGGCTTCGGCTTCGTCGTCCCGCGCACGGAGCGCCGCGCGGTATTGGCCTGCACGTTCTCGAGCGTGAAATATCCCGGCCGCGCGCCCGAGGGCCATGCGCTGCTCCGGTGCTTCATGGGTGGCGCCCTGAACGAGCGCGTGCTCGAATCGGACGACGCCGCGTTGGTGGCGGGCGCGCGGGACGAGCTACGTCAGGCCCTGGGGATCACCGCCGAGCCCGTCCTCACTCGCGTCGCACGCTGGACCAAGGCGATGCCGCAGTATCATGTCGGCCACGCGGGCCGCGTCGAGGCAATCGAGCAGTGCGCCGGGGCGCTGCCGGGCCTGCATCTGGCCGGCGGCGCGTACCGGGGCGTCGGGATCGCCGACTGCGTGAGATCAGGCGAAGCGGCCGCCGAGCGCGTCTTCAGCGCTCTCGATCGTTCCAAGCCGGCGTAGCTCCTCGATCCGCTCCCGCGAATAGCCCAGCACGTCGCCGAGGACCGCGCGGGTGTGCTCGCCAACCCGATACGGCGCCCCGCCGCGTGGCTTCACGGGCCGGCTGTCGACGTGAAACGGCACGGCCGTGATGCGCACCTTGCCGCGCCCGGGATGATCGATCTCCGGAAACGCCTGCCGCTCGGCCAGGTGCGGGTGCGCGACCACCTCGGCAGGTGAGAGGACGGTGGCGGCGGGAACGCGCGCGGCGCTGAGCGCCGTCACCGCCTCGTCGACGGTTTTGAACTTGTCGAGCCACTCGCAAATGATCAGGTGCAGCGCGGCCCAGTTCTCACGGCGCCCAGCCGGCGTGGCGAAGCGCGCGTCCGAGGCCAGATCGGGCCGGTCCATCATCGCCACCAGGCGCGGCCAGAGCTGCGGCGCGCCGACCGTCTGCATCGCCACGTGGCGGCCGCCGATCCCGTGAACGACCATGCCTGGCCGCGGGCCGCGGTATTCCTGGCCGGCGTTCAGCATGCCGCCGTAGTTGATGTCCTCGGCGGCGACCATACACTCGAGCATCGAGACGTCGAGGTAGGCGCCGCGGCCCGTCTGCGTCCGCCGCCAGAGCGCGGCCAGGATCGCGCCGAAGGCGTGAGTGCCGGCGAGCACGTCGGCGGCCTGGAGATAGCCGGGCCGCGGCGCGGGATCGGTCTGCTGCTCCAGGTGCATGATGCCCGACATCGCGTTGACGATGTGATGGAACGCCGGCTGATGACGGAGCGGCCCGCTCTGGCCGAAGCCGGAGATCGAGCAGTAGACGAGCTCGGGCTTCACCGCCGACAGCGCGGCGTAGTCGCAGCCGAGCTTCGTGACGACGCCCGGAAGGAAATTCTCGACGACGACGTCGGAGGCGCGCGCGAGATCCAGCACGACCTCGCGGGCCTTGGGATGCGAGAGATCGAGCGCCAGGCTCGACTTGCCCGCGTTGATCCGGATGAAGTACGTGGCCTGATCCGTCCGTCCGGCTTCCATCTGCGCGTGGCCGCGTCGCGTGTCGTCGCCTTCGCCCGGGCGCTCGATCTTGATCACGCGCGCGCCCAGATCGGCGAGCAGCCGTGTGCAGTACGGACCGGCCAGCACGCGCGTGAAGTCGAGAACGGTGAGACCGGCGAGAAGCGGGTCGTCAGAGCCGGGCATTGGGCGGTCTCCTAGACGTTGGTTTCTGAGGATCAGCGCTTCGGGGTGCGTCGAGCCGGATCTTTTGGGCCTCGCCTTCGAGCATTCGGTCCATTAGTCTAGCAGGCGTTCGATCGGGAGCCCGGGGAGGACACCGCATGCGGATGGTCGACGTCGAGACGCTCGAACGGATCACGCGCGACATCTTCACCGCCTGGAAGGCGCCCCGCGAGGACGCCACCTGGATCGCGTCCCTGCTCGTGCACGCCAATCTCCGCGGCCACGACTCGCACGGCGTGATCCGCATCCCGCACTACGTCCACGCCCTCAAGACCGGGGACGTCAATCCGACGCCGTCCATCAAGACCGAGCTCGAGACCCCGACGATCGCGCGTCTCGACGGCGACAAGGGGTTCGGCCAGGTCGTGGCGCGCCACGGCATCGCCCTGGCGATCGCGAAGGCGCGCGCGCAGGGCCTGTCGGCCGTCACGCTCCGGCGTACGAACCACGTGGGCCGGCTCGCAGACTACGCCGAGATGGCCGCGGTGCAGGGGCTGATCGGCATGCTGTGGGTCAACGCGCCGACCGCGCTGAACGTCGCGCCCTGGGGCGGCGCGGCGCGGCGTCTGGGGACCAACCCCCACGCGGTCGCGGTCCCGGGCCCCAACGCCACGGTCGCGATGTCGCACGACTTCGCGACGAGCGTCGTCGCCGAGGGCAAGCTGAAGGTGAAGTTCAACCGCGGCGAGAAGGTCGCGCCCGGCATCATGCGCAACGGCCGCGGCGAGCCGTCGACCGACCCGCGCGAGTATTACGCCGACCCGCCCGGCTCGTTGATCACCGCCGGAGAGCACAAGGGTTACGGGCTCTCGCTCGCCGTGGAGATCCTCGGCGGCATCCTGTCGGGCACCGGCGCCGCGCGCCCGGACAAGGGCCCGGTGAGCAACGGTGTCCTGATGATGTGCATCGATCCCGGGCGCTTCCTGCCGCCCGGCGACTTTCACTCGCAGGTCGCCACGCTCTTCGGCTTCGTGCGCTCGGCGCCGCTGGCCGGCGGTGCCGAGGAAATCCTGATCCCTGGCGAGCCCGAGGAGCGCACCTCGCGCGACCGGCGCGCCGGCGGGGTCCCGATCGACGACGAGACGTGGCGGCAGATCACGGCGTGCGCGACCGAGGTCGGTGTCGATGCTTGAGGTCGTCACGATGAAGGAGATCGACGCGATCTTCACGGTGACCGATGCCCTCGGCATCCATCGGG
>Ga0209160_1000182_pt1 | contig 47244 bp, 38 predicted proteins | sample GraSoiAngelo_153_FD_186167 | JGI IMG/M metagenome (GOLD analysis project Ga0209160, IMG submission 186167) | Grasslands soil microbial communities from the Angelo Coastal Reserve, California, USA - 14_1009_12_40cm (SPAdes) (version 2) | ecosystem: Environmental > Terrestrial > Soil > Grasslands ...
CAGACGAATCTGTCATGGGTGACGTCTCATCTCGATATCACTCCGTCCATTCTCGACTTGCTGGGCATCTCGGACGGCAGGGATTTCGAGGCGGGTACCGCGATCTGGAACGAGAGTCTCAAGGACAGGGCCACATTCTTCTGGGCCGCTCAGTACTTTGGGGCGAATGGCTACCACGCCGGCGAGTCGTTTTCGATGTGGAATCCGATGATCAACGTCACGTACAGGAATCGCACCCTTCACTTCACCGCCGCGGCGGCCGTTCCGCTGGACAGCTTGGCCCATAGGGAAATCATCGATCGGATTCAAACAATGGGGGCGCTGGGAAGCGCTTGGTACAACCTTGCAATCAGCGCTCCCGCGGTCCCGCCCGGCGCGTCCACGTTGACTCAACGGAAATGAGCCAGACCGATCGCGGCTAGCCGCACAGCGCCTGCACCAACGCCCTCACCACGGGTCCCTCGTAACCCCGCCGCACGAGATAGGCCAGCAGCCGCCGTTTGCGCGCCGGTGGAGGAAGATCCGCCAACTGCCGCGCCCGCCTCGCGGCGACGGCACGTGCCTCGATCTCGGGGTCGATGCCCTCTTCTGCCAGTGCGCGGCCCACCGCATCCTCCGCGGTCCGCCGCTCCACGCCCTGCGCCAACAGATCCCGGAGCAGCCGCGCCGGACCCTTGCCGCGCGTCGCCCGCAGGGCCGCGTACTGCTCCGCGTAGCGACCGTCATCGAGCAACCCGCGCAGGCTGAGCCGCTCGAGGGCGGCGTCCACGGCCGCCGGCGGGTGCTGCTTCTTCACCAGCCGCCGCCGTAGGTCCACGCTGGCGTGCGCCCGCCGCGCGAGCGCGCGCAGCGCCGCCCGCTCGGCTGCCTCCACGTCGGCGAGCTGGCGCAGCCGGTCCAGCACGGCGGGCGCGAGCTCCGCTCCGAGCTGGAGACTCAGCGGCTCGAGTGCGGCAGCGGGGAGGGAAGCAAATCGCCCCCGATCCACCTCCACCAGCCGATAGCCCGGCTGGCGCGGATCAGGGGCGAGCGCGGTGAGGGTCGGCACTCACTCCTCGGGGGTAGAGGCCTCCTCGTCGGCCGCCACCACGACGGGCTTCACCCCCAGGTGCTCCTTCACCTTCGCTTCGACTTCGACGGCGAGGTCGGGGTGATCCTTGAGATACAGCTTCGCGTTCTCGCGGCCCTGTCCGATCCGCTCCTTGCCGTAGGCGTACCACGCACCGGACTTCTCGATGATGCCCGCTTCCGCTGCGATGTCCACCAGCAGGGACTCGTGACTGATCCCCTCGTCGAACATGATGTCGAACTCAGCCTGGCGGAACGGCGGAGCCACCTTGTTCTTGACGACTTTGACACGGACGTGGTTGCCGATCACCACCTCCCGCTCCTTCACCGGGCCGATGCGCCGCATGTCCAGTCGGACCGACGCGTAGAACTTGAGCGCCCGCCCACCGCTGGTCGTCTCGGGGTTGCCGAACATGATCCCGATTTTCTCGCGCAGCTGATTGATGAACACCACCGAGGTGCGGGAGCGGTTGATCGCCCCCGCCAGCTTGCGCAGCGCCTGGCTCATCAGGCGCGCCTGCAAACCCGGCAGCGAGTCTCCCATCTCCCCTTCGATCTCGGCCTTCGGCACCAAGGCCGCCACGGAATCCACGACCACCACGTCCACCGCTCCGGACCGCACCAGGATCTCCGTGATCTCGAGGCCCTGCTCCCCCGTATCCGGCTGGGAAACCAGCAGGTTGTCGATGTCCACCCCCAGCTTCTTCGCGTACTCGACGTCGAGCGCGTGCTCGGCATCGATGTACGCGGCCGCGCCGCCCAGACGCTGGGCGTTCGCCACCACGTGCAGCGCCAGCGTGGTCTTACCGCTCGATTCGGGGCCGAAGATCTCCGTCACGCGCCCCCGCGGGATGCCCCCGATCCCGATCGCCGCGTCGAGGTTGATTGCGCCCGTCGGGATGACCTCCACCCGTACCCGCGGCGAATCGGCGCCCATCCGCATGATGGCGCCCTTGCCACAGGTCTTCTCGATCTGCGTGATAGCGAGGTTGAGGGCCTTTCTGCGCTCGTCCGAGAGCTGCGGGACTTCCTTGTCCGCGGCCATGAGTGTCCTCGACATGGGTTGGGAGCCTCGTTTGGTGAGGCCCGAATATACACCGAAGCCCCGGTTATCGCCACCCGGGGCGGAACGCGTCGGCCACGTGCTCCAGCTTGCTGTCCACGATCGCGATACAGTCGAACCGATAGATGTCCGCCGGCTTCCCGAAGCGGTCCACCCAGACCCGCGCGGCTTTTACGAGCTCGCGCCGCTTCGCCCCCGTCACCGCTTCGAGCGGGCTCCCGAAGGCCTTGCCCCGCCGAGTCTTCACTTCCACAAATGTCACCAAGTCCCCCTGCCGCGCGATCAGGTCGATTTCCGTATGCCCCACCCGAAACCGATGCGCCACGATCGTGCAGCCGCGAGACAGCAGGTAGCGGATCGCCTGCTCCTCGCCGGCGATCCCGCGCCGGTGGCGCTCGTCGGTCCACTGCGACGGGTCGGTTCTAATGCCGCTTCGCACGCATCCAACTTACCGATGCGCTAGCGGTCGACGTAACCGAAACTATGCCGACGGTGCCCTATCAACGCAGAACGCGGAAGTCGGAACTTCGAAACGCGGAAGTGCGAACGCGGAACGCGGAACAGAAGTGGGAGACCGCTCGCTGAACGACGATCGGCTTTGTGTTCCGCGTTCCGACTTCCGCGTTCCGCGTTCATTCCCTCCCACAAATCTCGTCCAGATCTTCTAGTCCCATCAAGACGTCCCGTGGTTTCGAGCCATTAGCGGGCCCGAGGACGCCGGCCAGCTCCAATTGATCGATTATCCTCGCCGCCCTCCCGTACCCGATGCTCATGCGCCGCTGCAGCAGCGAGGTCGAGCCGAGCTGGTTCTGGATGCACACTTCCGCGGCCTGCCGGAACAGCGCATCGCGCTCGCCCGGAGTGCCCTCCTCGCCCTTCCCGCTTCCGTCTTCCCCGGCTTTTTCCGCTGCTTCCAGCGCCGTCACCTGTTCATCGATGCTCGTGCCCGCAGCCGCCGTCTTCGCGGCATGCGCCTTGTACCAGTCCATCAGCCGTTCGGTTTCGTCGGTCGAGATAAAGGCCCCCTGCACGCGGAGTAGCTCGCTCTTGCCGGGCGGCAGAAACAGCATGTCTCCGTTCCCGAGCATGGTCTCGGCGCCGTTCTGGTCGAGGATGGTACGACTGTCGACCTTCGCCGAAACCCGGAACGCGATACGGCAGGGGAAGTTCGCCTTGATGAGCCCGGTGATGACGTTCACCGAGGGGCGCTGAGTGGCGAGCACCAGGTGAATGCCGATGGCCCGAGCCTTCTGCGCGAGGGTGGCGAGCGGCGTTTCGATCTCGCCCTGCACCGTCAGCATCAGGTCCGCCAGCTCATCGACGATCAGCACGATGTAGGGGAAGATCCCACCCGTGTAGTCGCCGTCGAGCGGCAGTTCCTTCTGCAGGCCGGCCTGGGTGGCCAGCGTCTCGCGCGGGCCTTTGAGCGGCTTCTTCTCCTCGACCTTCCTGTTGAAATCCACGATGTTGCGCGCGTGGTTGGCGTGTAACAGCCGATAACGCCGGTCCATCTCCCACACCGCCCACTTGAGCACGCTGGCTGCCCGGTGGTGGTTGGTCACCACCGCCAGACCCAGATGCGGCAGCTTCTCGTACATCGAGAGCTCGACCATCTTGGGGTCGATCATCAGCAGCTTGAGCTTCTCGGGCGGGTGCGTGTAGATCAGACTCGTGATGATGGTGTTGATGCAGACGGATTTCCCGGATCCCGTGACGCCGGCGATCAGGAGGTGCGGCATCTTGGCCAGATCCGCGACCACGGAATCGCCCTCGAGGTTCTTGCCGAGCGCGATCGGGAGGGCGCGCGTCGGGCGATGATATTCGGCGCCCTCGATCAGTTCGCGCACGTGAACCATGCGCGGCGTGGGGTTCGGGACCTCGATGCCCACGGCGGCCTTCCCCGGGATCGGCGCCACAATGCGGAGCGAGGGGGCCCGCATCGCGAGTGCCAGATCATCGGCGAGGGCCGCGATGCGGCCCACCTTCACGCCCGGGCCGGGCGCGACTTCGTACTGGGTCACCACGGGGCCCACCGTACGGCCGGCAATCGAGCCTTCCACCCGGAACGTCTGTAGCGTCTCGATCAATTTCCGCCCCATCTGATCGATCTGCACGAGGCCGGCGTCGCCGTCTTCGGGAGGAGCGGGATGCAGCAGATCGATGGGGGGGATGAGAACGCCGGCGGGGACGAGATGCGGGATGCGAGAGGCGGGAGGCGTGGCTTTGGTGTTGCGCGCCTTCGCCTGCTTCAGCGCCGCGACCCTCCGGTCCCGCTCCTCGTCGGCAGCGACGGGCTGAGGCTTCTCCGGCTTCGTCGCGTCTCGCGTCCCGCCCTTCCCATCCCGCATCCCGCTTCCCGCATCCCGTTTCCCGATCGCCGTTTCACGCGTTCTCAACGCCACCAGCGGATGCCAGCCGACGGTCAGAATCCCTAGCGCCGAGAGGACGAACAGACCCACCAGCGTCCCGCCGGCGGTCCCAACCGCCTGATGCACCCCGTGGGCGAGCACTGCGGGGACTAGCCCCACGAGCTTCTGCGTCGGGCTCCAGGCGGCGTACGCCGACGGAAAGCCGGCGCCGGTCACCGTGCCGATCCCATAGGGGAGGAGCAGGATCAGCCCCGCGCCCAGCGCTGCCGCCCGCCCGGCGGAGAGGCTCCCGAGGCGCTCGAACGCCGCCAACGCCCAGCCGATGCCGAGGAGGGGCAGGAGCACCGAGCCCACCCCCAGCACGCGCCACAGTCGCGAGCCGATCTGGTCGCCCCAGCTGCCGGTGATGGGGAGCCGCAGCAAGGTGAGTCCGAGGAACAGCCCGACCGCGAGGGCGCCGATGCCGATGAGCTCCTGGCGCGCCTTGCGGTTCATGTGATGCGGCGGTCCGCGTACACAGGGACGACGCCGAACCGGTCGGCCCGGGCGGCGAAGGCGACGTCCTCGCCCAGATCGGCGTCGGCGAGCTGGTGTGCCGCCTCGGAGCCCTCTAGGGCTTCCTGCCAGCTCGTGAGCTCGTCGGTGAGGGCGAGGGCGGCGCGGGCGGCGTCGTTCAAGGCGAGCTTGCGGAGGCCCTTCTTCACGGCTTTGATCAACCGGCCCGCCGTGTAGGCGTCCTCGATGGCGAAGTCCTTCTCGCGGCCGGCGCAGATGACCACCAGATCGCGCGGCTCGAGCAGCACCGCCCGGGCGCGCTCTACCAGCGCCTTGAAGTTTGCCGGAGCGCCCACCAGCACCGGCTCCCCACCCTGCGCGGCGACCAGGGCGGGCGTGCCGTTGGTGGTGGCGAGCACGATGGTCTTTCCCCCCACCGCGGTCGCGGTCATCTCGCGCGGCGAATTGCCGAGGGCGAACCCTTCGATCTTCACGCTGCGGCGCTCGCCGGCGAGGATCACGCCGTCCTTTTCGAGGTTCGAGGCGAGGCGTACCGCTTCCTCCGAGGTCGCCGCAGGGATCACCGCCTTGGCGCCGTTGGCGAGCGCCGTGACGATCGTAGTCGTGGCGCGCAGCGCGTCGATGACGACGACGCCACGGGCGGCGAGATCCCCCGCGGCGAGGCCGAGCGGCGTGAAATGCACGTCGATCTTCATGCCGGGGCGGGGGGCTGGAGGAGTTGGGGCTCGCGCTCGAGGAACTTCGTGTCCACCCGGCCTGCGATGAAGTCGGGATGGCGCATGACCCGACTGAGGAAGGGGATGGTCGTGGTCACGCCTTCAATGATAAACGAGTCGAGCGCCTGCCGCATGCGCGCCAGCGCCTCCGCGCGACTGTTGCCGTGCACGATGAGTTTTGCGAGCAGGGAGTCGTAGTATGGCGGCACGGAGTAGCCGGCGTAGATGTGGGTGTCGACCCGCACGCCCGGACCGCCCGGCGGGTGGTACACGGTGATCGTTCCGGGGCTTGGCTGAAAGTTGCGAGACGGGTCCTCGGCGTTGACGCGGCATTCGATGGCGTGGCCGCGCAGCCGGTTGCCGTTCATCACGAACGACAGCGGCTCACCCGCCGCGACGCGAATCTGCTCTTTCACCAGGTCGAAGTTGGTGCACATCTCGGTGACCGGGTGCTCCACCTGAATGCGGGTGTTCATCTCCATGAAGTAGAACGAGCCGTCCTCGTCGAGCAGGAACTCGATCGTCCCCGCGCCCACGTAGGCGATCGCCTCGGCCAGGCGCACCGCCGCGTCGCCGATGTCCTGGCGCAACGTGCTGTCGACCGCGGGACTGGGCGCCTCCTCGATCAGCTTCTGGTGGCGTCGCTGGACCGAGCAGTCGCGCTCGCACAGGTGCATGATGCGCCCGTGCGTATCCCCCATGATTTGGATCTCGATGTGGCGCGGCCGGGCGAGGTACTTCTCGATGTACACCTCGTCCGAGCCGAACGCGGCGAGTGCTTCCTGCTTGGCGAGGGAGAACGCCTGCGGGAACTGCTCTTCGTCCTGCGCCACCCGCATCCCCTTCCCGCCCCCGCCCGCCGCCGCCTTGATGATCACCGGGAAGCCGATTTTCTCGGCGACCTTCAGGCCCGCCTCCGCGTCTTCGACCGGTCCGGGGGAGCCCGGGACCGTCGGGACCTTGAGCTTCTGGGCCAACTTGCGGGCGGCGGCCTTGTCGCCCATCTGGCGGATCTGGTCCCCGCTCGGGCCCACGAACGTGATGTTCGAGGTACGCACGATATCGGCGAATTCGGCGTTCTCCGCGAGGAAGCCGTAGCCCGGGTGAATCGCGTCGGCCCCGGTGATCTCCGCCGCGGCGATGATGCGCGGGATGTTGAGGTAGCTGTCGCGCGAGGGCGCGCGCCCGATGCAGACGTCGTCGTCCGCGAAGCGGGTGTGCAGGCTGTCCCGGTCCGCCTCCGAATACACGGCGACCGTATGGATGTCCAGCTCCTTGCACGCACGGATCACCCGCAGGGCGATCTCCCCGCGGTTCGCGATCAGCACCTTCTTGAACATCAGGGTGTGATGTCGCCGCGTAGCCCGGCCGCGGCCGTGGTGCTGCCGCCAAACGCCTGGCTCTCGCCCGAGTCCACGCCCGAGACCTTGAGCGCGAACTCGCTCGGATTCGTGGCGTAGAAGATCGCGCTCTCGTAGCTGACGGTCCCCTGCTGGTACCACATGAACAGCGACTGGTCGAAGCTCTGCATGCCGTACTGCACCGACCCCTGCGCGATGAGGTCGGGGATGCTGAGCGACTTCGTGAGATCGCGCATGTTCTCCTGCACGGCCGCAGTGTTGATCAGCACCTCCGCCGCCGGCACCCGCCCCTTGCCGTCCTTGCGCGGCACCAGGCGCAGCGATACGATCGCCTGCAGTGCGGTCGAAAGCAGGTGCCGGACCTCGTCGTGCTGATGCGGTGGGAAGAACGAGATCACCCGGTTGATCGTCTGGGTCGCGTCCGTGGTGTGGAGCGTCGAAAACACCAGGTGCCCCGTGTCCGCCGCCTTCAGCGCCGTGTCGAGCGTCTCCATATCGCGGATCTCGCCGATCAGGATCACGTCGGGCGCTTGCCGCAGCACGTGCCGCAGCGCCGCATTGAACGACAGGGTGTCGTTCCCCACCTCGCGCTGCGAGATGTTGGCGAGGTTGTCGCGGTGCAGGAACTCGATCGGATCCTCGATCGTGATGATGTTGACGCGCCGGTTGGTGTTGATGTGATTGATCATCGCCGCGAGCGCCGTCGACTTTCCCGACCCCGTCACGCCGGTCACCAGCACCAACCCCCGCGGCCGCAGGCCGAGCTCCTCGAGAACCGTCGGCAGGTTCAGGTCCCGGATCGTCTTGACTTCATAGGGAATGGCCCGGAACGCGAACGCCACGGTCCCGCGCTGCTGGTACACGTTGGTCCGGAACCGCCCCACTCCCGGCACGCCGATCGCGAAGTCCGCCTCCTTGTGCTCGGCAAACTCCTTCACCTGGCGAGGGGTCATGATCTGCTCGGCGAGCGACTTCAACTCCTCCGGTTTGAGCGGCGACGAGTCGAGCGCCACCAGCTCGCCGTTCACCCGGATCGTGGCCGGCCGACCGACCTTGAGCAGCAGGTCCGACGCATTGCGCTGGACCATGTGCGTGATGGCCGCCTTGAAGTTGAACGTCCCTTGTCCCGCTTGGGGTGCTTCAGGCATGAGGATCCACCCGGAAGAGGAGCTGTCCGAATTCGACGGGCTGGGCGTTCTCCACGAGCACCTCCCGCACCACGCCCGCCACTTCGGACTCGATTTCGTTCATGATCTTCATCGCTTCGATGATGCACACGACTTGGCCCGTCGCCACCCGGCTCCCGGCCTTCACGTAGGGCTCGGCACCGGGCTCGGGGGCCGAGTAGTATGTCCCGACCATGGGAGACTTGATCTCGACCAGATGGGACGGGGGCGCAGCGGCGGGCGCCGGTCCCGGGGATCCGGGACCCACCGCCGGCCCCGCCGGCAGCTGGGCGACAACCGCGTGCTGGCCACCCTCATTGGTCGTATGCCCGGCCTTGCTCACCCGCACCGACGACCAGGCCCCGAACAAACCCCGGCGGACCTCGATCGCACCAAGCTCGGGCGCCTCCCTCAGGATCTGCACCAGCTGCGCGATGATGTCGAGGTTCATGGCTCCCAAAGTTACACGAGCTCCAAGAGGTCCGTCAGGCCGTCGCTCAGGAGTTCCGGCCCCGCCGGAGCGAGATGCACGTCGTCTTCGATCCGCACGCCGCCGTCGCCCGGGAAATACACGCCGGGCTCGATCGTGACCACCGCGCCCGCAGGGAGGGGATCGGGGTTGATCTTCGAGAGGCGCGGCGCTTCGTGCACCTCCAGCCCGAGCCCGTGACCCAGCGAGTGACCGAATGCTTCACCGAATCCACGCGCCGCAATGGGATCGCGCGCCAGGGCGTCCGCGTCCCGCCCGCTCATGCCGGCGCGCACGCCGACGCGCGCACGCTGCTGCGCCTCGCGCACCAATCCGTACAACACCTGCTGCCGCTCGGTGGCACGCGCCCCGACCACCACGGTGCGCGTGATGTCGGCGCAGTAGCCGTCTACCTGAGCCCCGAAGTCTAGCAGCAGCCACTCGCCGGCAGCCACCGCTCGGCGGGTCGAGCGCGCGTGCGGCAGGGCGCTGCGCGGTCCCGACGCCACGATGGTCGCGAACGGATGACCCTCGCTGCCCAACCGGCGCAGCGCCCCCTCCAACACGCCCGCGATCGCCAGCTCGCTCGCGCCGGGGCGCACCTGCGCGAGCGTTTCGCGCAACGCCTCGCCGGCCAGCAGCGCCGCGCTCCGGATAGCAGCCACCTCGCCGTCGTCCTTCACCGCGCGCAGCCGCTCTACCAGCTCCGTCGTCGGTATCCACCGCCATGCCTTGCCGGCCTGCGCGAACCGCCCGGCGTCGTGTACCGACAGCGCCTGTGCCTCGTACCCGAACGTGGTCAGCAGCCCCAGCGTCGCGAGCTCCTTGAAAAAGCGGTCCCACACGCTGGTGCTGTCGACTTCGACCCGCGCCACCGCACCCGCCTCCCCCCGCGCCTGCGCGTCGTAGCGGAAGTCCGTCACGAGCAGCACGTCGGCTCTCGTGACCACCACGACCGCGGCGGAGCCCGAGAACCCCGTGAGGTAACGGATGTTGGCGTGCGACGTGACGACCAGCCCGTCCAGACCCTCCGTTTCCAGCGTCCGGACGAGCGCTTCCTGCCGGTCGCGCCGCCGGTCAGCCGCCATGGCGGGCCTGGAGAAAGCCGACCAGGCCCTCGAGTCCCAGCCGATAGCTCTCGGCGCCGAAGCCGGTTACCACGCCCACCGCCGCGTCGGCGAGCACCGAGCGACGTCGCTCCGCCTCGCGCGCGAAGATGTTCGAGAGATGCACTTCCACGAACGGCACGCGCACCGCGAGCAGCGCGTCCCGCACCGCGAGACTCGTGTGCGTGAACGCGGCGGCGTTGATCACCAGGCCGTCTGCCTTTCCCTTGAGGCCCTGGATCGCATCGACCAGCTCACCCTCGTGGTTGGTCTGCGTCCAGGACACTTCGACGTCGAGCGCGCGCGCCTGCTCGCGCGTGCGCGCCTCGATCTCCGCGAGGGTGAGCCGCCCGTACAGCTCCGGCTCTCGCTCCCCCAGCAGATTCAGGTTCGGGCCGTTCAGCACGGCGATGTGCACTAGGACTTGAGGCCCTTGAGCCAGGCCTGGAACTGATCGAGGTCGCCCTCGTCTTCCATCGGCGGCCGGAGCCTGCCGCCCGAAGTCCGCGCTGGCGGCGTCGCGCCTCCCTCGCCGGGCGTCCCGGGCGCGCCCGCTCCCCCCATGCGTCCGGCCTCCCCACCCCCTTCATCCGTCGGCTCGGAGCCGCTGAAGAACTGGTCGAATGAAAATCCGCCGCTCTGCTGCGGAGCCGGTGGCGGGGCGGGAGGCGGGGGCTCAAGCGCCGCGACCGAGTCACGCGGGCCGTCGTCCCCGAACACCTCATCGAGCGAGATGGCGTCGGCCGCCGGCCGGGTCGCCTCGCCCGGAGACACCACACTCGGACCGGGGTCCGGCTCGACCTCGGAATGAGTCGACGCGAACGCGTCGTCCAGCGGAGACCCCACCTGCAGACCCGATGGCACGGGCCCGGGAGCTCCCGGTCGACCGGCGAGGATGCGCTTCAGGAACACCTGCACCGTCTCGCCCGTCCCAGCCGCGCCGTGCCTGTTTCCACCGCCGGTCAGAGCCTCGACCCGCCCCCGCAGTCGCGTGTCCGCCGGCCGCTTCGCCAGGAGCGCCTTGTACACTCGGAGGGCGTCCTCCTGGTGACCCTGTCGCAGATACAACTCGGCCATCGTCTCGGTGAGCACCGGCTCGGCGCGCGACAGCGCCGCCGTGTCGGCCGCACCATCGTCATCCGACAGGGCGACCGCCGCAGGCGGGGGGGTTGGCGGAGCAGCGGGTGCCCGCTGGGCTGCCGGAGCGGGGGCCGCGGGGGCCGCGGGGGACGGCGGCGCGGGGGGCGCCGCTTCCGCCACGTCGTCGGGCATGATGAGCGGCAAATCGATCCTCGGCTCGTCTTCCGGCGCCGCTGGATCGGGCGGCGTACCGAACAGGCCGCTTTCGTACTGAGTGTGCGCCAGCCCCTCGACCACCAAGTCCTGGGGCTTGAGCTCCACCTCCTCCTGCACCTCGATCCCGTCCGCCTTGGCGGCGCTGTGGGCCACGGCATTGAAGTCCAGCGTCCCGTCAAACGTCTCGATGTCGGCGGGCGCGCCCTTCACGTCCAGCTTGGGGGAGGTTGGTTCTTCCGAAGCGTGATCGATCACCAAGCCCCGGAGCGGCTGGAACGGCGCGGCCGCCACCGGGGGGGGAGGGGGGGAATGCGGGGCCGCGTCCGGGACAAGCCGCACGACGGGCTCGGGGGTCTGTTTCGCCGCCTGCGCCGCCCTGCCCCTGGCTCGCGTCAGCGCCTCCGCCGCGTCCCCATTCATCGGGTCGGCCGCCAGCAGCCGACCGAGCCACTCGGCAGCCTCGTCGAACCGGCCGCTGCGGGCGGCGATGTCGGCCAGGATCTTGAGCGCCAGCACGTTCTCGGGATCGAGCACCAGCACTTTGCGAAACACGTCGGAGGCAGCGGTGTCGTTCTTTTGATCGATCAAACAGCGCCCGAAGACGATGTGCGCGCTGACGTAGTCGGGGTGGAGCTCTAGGCCGGCGGTGCACAGCTCGAGGGCCTTATCTAGTTCTCCTGCCTTGCGATAGGCGTCGGCCAGGGGGGCGAAGTTACGTCCCTTGGGGTTCTCCGCCCACCGCTTTTCCAGCTTTTCTATTTCGCTCGTGTAGGCCACAGCCTAAGTGCTTGGGGGAGTTGGACAAAGATAGTGTTTGCTCAGGCGCGCTGTCAATCGGAATCGCGTCCGCTCGCTTGAGTTTTCGCGTTGTCGTTTTTAGACTTATGCCCCTTCCCACATGCTCTCCTAGGAGTTTTGTCGGATATGATGCGCGCGATGCGCGAGATAACAAAGCCCGTCTTCTGGGTCGTGGCGATCACTTTTATCGGTTGGATGGCATACGGGCAAATCACCGATATCGTAGGCGGCGGAAAGGACGTCGTCCTCAGCGTGGACGGGACGATCGTCCGCTCCCAGCCGTTTCAGCAGCAGTATCAGGCAACCCTTGAGCAGTATCGACGGCAGCAGGGCGGCGGGCGGCTGACGCGCGAGGACGAGCGGCAGGTTCAGGATCGCGTCGCCGACCAGTTCATCCAGAAGATCCTGCTCGAGCGGGCGTACCGTCGCTTCGGCATCACGGTGTCGGACGACGAGATCATCCAGGCCGCCAGGAGCTCGCCGCCGCCGCAAATCATGCAGCAGGTGCTGCAGGATCCGACCTTCCAGACGAACGGCCAGTTCGACATCACCAAGTGGCAGCGCTACATCTCGAGCGCCGGCTCCGAGTTCGCTTCTCAGGTCGAGCAGCTGTACCGCGACTACCTCCCGCAGCGCAAGCTGGAAGACTACCTCACGGCAGACGTCTACGTTTCCGAAGCGAAGTTGTGGCGCATCTGGCGCGACCAACACGAGTCGGTGACGGTCGCGCTGCTCGCCGTGCATCCGGAAGACATCCCTGACACGCTCGCCCCGGTATCGGACGCGGAGCTCGAGCGCTACTACGCCCTCCACCAGGCCGACTTCAAGCGACGCGCGGCCGCCTGGCTCAGCTACGTCGAGCTGCCGCGCGTGCCGAGCGCCGCCGACAGCGCGGCGGCCCTCGCGCACGCTCGGGCATTGCGGGCCGAGATCGCGCGCGGGAAGGCCAAGTTCGACGACGTAGCGAAACGAGAGTCCGCCGACTCGGGGACCGCCGCGCGGGGCGGTGATCTGGGGTGGGTGAAGCGCAACGGCTCCGGCTTCGTCGCGCCATTCGCCGCGGCGCTGCGGCGGCTCGCACCCGGCGTCCTCAGCGAGCCCGTGCTCACCGAGTTCGGCTACCACGTCATCCGAGTCGACTCCGTCAAGGGCGATTCCCTGCGGGTCCGCCACATTCTGGCTCCGATCGTGCTGCACGGTGCGCATCTCGACGCCGTGGATGCGCGCACCGACACGCTGGACCGCCTGGCTGCGGATCAAACGGACGGCAGCCACCTGGACAGCGCGGCACATCGGCTCGGCCTCCCGCTCGCCCACGCGTCGAAGCTCGTGCAAGGCGAGCGGCTGACGCTCGGCACGTCCACCATACCGGACGTAAGCGTGTGGGCGTTCGAGGCCCGACCGGGCGAGACGAGCCCGGTCATCGACGCGGCCCAGGCGAGCTACGTGTTCCGCCTCGATTCACTCGAGGCGGCCGGCGTGCCGCCGCTCGTGAGCATCCGTGCCCGCGTGCTCGCCGCCGCGCGCTTCGAGAAGAAGAAGGTCGTGGCGCGCGACCGCGCGGACCAGACGGCCGCCGCGCTACGCGACGCCGGCGATCTCCTTGCGGCCGGGCGGGCGCGGGGGTACCGGGTCGAGAAGCTCGGTCCGTTTACGCGCGTCACCGCGCCCGTGCAGTTCGCGCGCGATCCACTCGTGCTGGGAGCCGCCTTCGGGCTGCGCCGGGGCGAGCGCAGCGGCGTGATCGCGGACGAGACGGGATGGTTCGTGCTCCAGGGCCTGACCCACGTCGACGCCGACTCTGCCGCGTGGTTGAAGCAGCGCGAGCAGCAACGCGAGGCGCTGCTCCGGCCCGTCGAGCAGGCGCGGCTACAGCAATTCATCGCCGCGCTGCGCGCGGACGCCAAGATCGTCGACCGCCGGAGCGAACTCTTCCGACCGGCGGCCGCCAGCGAGAGTTAGTCGCTCAGGCGCTTCGGGTCGCCGGAAGAAAGCGGGCTCGAGGTCGAGGTGGGCGGCTGGACGCCGCGCGGCGCGGTGGGCGGGTCGTCGCTCGTGGCGTCCTTGAGGCTGCGCTTGAACTCTTTGATCCCCTGCCCCAACGAGGATCCGATCTCCGGGATCCGCTTCGCGCCGAAGACCAGCACCAGCACGAGCAGCAGGATCAGGATGTGGCTGAACGACAAGTCCCCGAACATAACGCGCCTCGCTTCAGAAGATCGACCGGGCGACATAGTAGGCAATCGCCACTCCCACGAGCGCCAGCAACGACACGTCGAGTCCGATCGGCCCGAGAGTGATCGACACCACCAGCAGGTCCATGTGGACCGGCCCGAGCGTGGGGGTCACCGACCAGGTGAAGATCTCCTTCGCCGGCCCCTGCGGCAGGAAGCGCCGCAGCAGCGAGTGGACGAAGCCGCCCAGCACGAAGCCGGTGGCCAGCACGCCGAAGTAAAATAGCGGCCTGCGCGGGCCTTGCGCCACGGGCTAGCCCCGTTCCAACGGTCGAGGTGTCGAACGCGATCCGCAGGGCATATGACCCGTTGGAACGGGGCTAGCTGCGCCGCTCCACGGCGTATGCGATGCTGTCGCGCAGGGCGTCCCGTGCCGGCGACGGGGGCAGAATGTCCAGCTCCGCGTCGGCTTGCTGCGCCAGTTCGAGCGCACGCCGCCGGGCATAATCCAGGCCGCCGGCCGCGGCCACGCATCGTACCACCTCCGCGACCACCGCGTCTGACGGTTCCGGCGCCGCCATCAGCTCGGCGACCAGGCGGCGGTCGGCCGGCGGCATCGCGCCGAGTGCCGCGATGAGCGGCAACGTGACTTTGTGCTCTCGCAGGTCGAGCCCCGACGGCTTGCCCGTCACGGCCTCCGCCTCGGTGTAGTCGAGCAGGTCATCGGCGATCTGGAACGCCATGCCGAGCTGCATGCCGAAGCGGGCCAGCGCCTCGCGGTACGCGGTCGGCCCGTGGAGCGCCCCGACCTCGCATGCCCCGGACAGGAGCGAGGCCGTCTTCGCGCGGATGAGCTGGTCGTACTGCTCCTCGCTGTACGCCAGCTTGTCGTGCGCTTCGAGCTGGCGCATCTCACCGATCGTCATCTCGTTCGTCACCCGGGCGAACACGCGCAACGGCTCGCGCTCGTCGAGGCGGACCAGCTCGATGATCGCCCGCGAGTACAAGTAGTCGCCCATGATCACGGCGACCTGGTGGGAGAAGAGCGCGTTGAGCGTCGGCATGCCGCGCCGCAGCACGGAGTGGTCGACGGAGTCGTCGTGCACCAGCGTGGCGAGATGAATCAACTCGACGACGGCGGCGAGCGTCACGGCTCGTGGGTCGAGCGCGCCCGCCGCCTGGCTTGAGAGGAGCAGCAACGTCGGGCGGAACAGCTTCCCCTTCATGCGCACCAGGTGCTCGTTCACCTCGGCGATGATCGGGAAGTCGGCCGCGATGATCCGGGCCAGCTCGTCGGCGACGCGCTCGAGCTCCGCCGCCACCGGTCGTTGGAGGTCCCGCAGCGCGAACGGAACGACCTGCTGGTTCACGTCACTTCGCCTTGGCGAGCGCCTTGGAGCGCTCGCTCACGTCCCGGAAACGAATGTCCACGGCGAAGACCCGGCCGTACAGCTCGCGTGCCTCGACCCGCTTACCCAGTTCCTCGAGCGCGCGGCCCAGCCAGTACAGGACGCCCAGGCGCTCCTGGTCGCCGGACGCGGGCAGGTCGAGCGCGCGCCGTAGGATCGACTCCGCCACAACGTAGGCACCCTTGTCGATGAAACACACACCCAGCGCCTCGGAGCTCCTCAGCTTCCCGTCGGGCGACCGCAGCGCCTTCTGGAGCTCGGCAATCGCCTCGTCAAAGAGCCCCATCTCTTTGAAGGCCACGCCCAGGTCGTAGTGCGACTGGAAGTCGCCCTCGTCGATGTTTTCGTCGATCCCCTGCTTGAAGCGCGCGAGCATCTCCTGAAAGTCGCGCTCCTCATCCCCGGTCGGCTCTTCGTCCGCGACCTTCATGCGTGTGTCACGCACGGGGAGGTCATCTTCGAGTATCATCGCACTCAGGTCCACGAAGTCTCCCGCCTCCGCCGCTTCGTCCCGCACCTTCATCTTCGCGTCCCGAGCCGCGGTCCTGCCTTCCGTGTCCCGCCCCTTCGCCTTCGGCTTCGCGGGCGGCTCCGGCGGCGGCGTGGCCACGGGCGCCAGCATCGCGAGCGCCGCCTTGGCGCGCTCGTTGGCAGGATCGTGCTCGGCGACGCGCTTGTAGACGGCGCGCGCCTTGTCGGGGAGGTCGCTCCGCAGCAGCGTGTCGGCCAGCTCGACGTACGCGTCGATCAGCTTCGCCTTGTCGCCCGACTTGAACGCGAACTCGACCTGCTTCTGCCGGTGCCGAACGCTGTTGGGATCGAGCCGCAGGATCTCGTCCACGAGGTCCTGCGCTTGCGGCAGGTTGCCCCGGGTCTCGAAACCCGTCGTCGCCAGGTCGAGCTCCTCGACGCCCCGCTCCCGCTCGCCGGCTTCGATCAGCGCCTCCCCCAGCGCCTGGTGCGCTTCAGGATCGTCCGGGTCGTCAGCCACCCGCCCTTCCAGCTCCTCGATAGTCGGTTTCGCCGCCGCCGCGTCGGTCTCGGCAAACACGAGCGATCCGGATTCATCCCCCTGGATCACCACGCCGTCCAGGCTCAAGTCGATCGCCCCCGAGCGTCGCCTTCTCCCCGAGCCAATGGACGTGTCGCCCCTCGCGCGAGCATCCTCGATCGCCAGCGGTTGATCGTCGATGTCGTGCTTCTCGTCGGTCGCGCCGGTATCGAAGTCCGGCTCGAGCTCGAGCGGCGGCACTTCCACCATGCTCTTGCGCGGTGGTGGGCCTGGTCGTTTCGGCACGACGGGCTTGACCTTGGGCGGCTCGGGCGCCTTGGGACTCGCCCCCCCTCCCAACCGGGGCGGTGCCCCGACCCCGGGCCGCTTCGGTACGACCGGGGCCACGGGCGGCGGAGCGTTCATCCTGGGCGCCTCGATCTCAATCTCCGTTTCCGGCAACGGCTCGAGCTCCAGCACCGACTCGGGCGCGCTCTCTGCCTCGGCTACGGTCGGCTCGAACTCCGCCGGGGGTGGAATATCCTCCGGGGAGATTTCGTCCCGCAGCGACGGCGCGTCCCGCGCGTCAAGCTGAATGTCGCCGAATTCCGCGATCGTGGTCTCGAACCCTTCGAGCCTCTCCCCCGCCGTCGTAGGCTCGAGCGCATCGCCGAGACTGGTGGACTCGATCTCGAGCGACGTATCGGGCTCTGCAGTCACCGACTCGATCAGGCTCTCGGCCACCGGTTCCGGTTCGGGCTCGGGCACCGGCCTCGCAGGGGGCGGGGGGGGCGGGGGGGATGGGGGCGCGGCGCGCCCCTTCACAGGGGACGTCTTGGTGACGGGTGGGGCATCCACGTCCAGGAACACCAGGCTCGACGTCTTCCGCTTGCCCGACTTCGCCGGGTCGTCATGCGGCTGAATCTTGGGAGCCGTCGGCCCCGCCGCGCCGGCGGTCGGGCGACGCTCCGGATCGCCGTACATGCGCAGGTGCTCTTCCAGCGTCTCGCGCAGGTGTGCACTCTCCGCGGAGATGTCGGCCAACTCCTTCAGGGCGGCGAAGGCGTGCTGGATCTTCCCGACCTTGTGCATCCGCTCGGCGTACTCGACGAAGTTCTGCTTGGCCTCGGCCATGAAGCCCTTGGAGGCATACAGCTTGGCGAGCTTGAGGTAGGTGGTCTGCCGGCCGGGCGCGTTGCGCAGCACCTTGTTGCACATCGCGATGGCGTTGTTGTGGAAGCCGAGCTCGGCGTACTTGTCGACGGCCTGGTCGTAGTAGTCGGCCGCCTGGGCCGGCTCCCTCAGCTTCAGATAGAGGTCGCCAATGCGATTGAAGATCGCCAGATCGGGGTTCGGGTCGGGATCTTCCTCCTGTCCCTTGAGGATTTCGACCCACGCCTCGATGGCCCCTTTGGGGTCCTTCCCCTCGAGGCTTCGCGCCTTCTCCTTGTGTTTCTCAAGCTTTGACATGGAGCCCTAAAGATACCGGCCCCACCGGGAGCGGACAAGCGGAACCTCCTGTCCAGACGGCGGTTACGAGCTGTTCCCCCATCCAGTACGCGACTTCCCGCCAGTCGGACACGCCCCAGCACACCAAGTCCGCACGAAACCCCGGTGCGATTTGGCCTCGGTCGGCGGCCAGGCCGAGCGCCGCCGCCGCGTTGACGGTGACGGCGCTGACGACCTCGCTGTAGCGCAACCCCAGCTGCGACACGCCCAGTGCCATTACGAGGGGCAGGCCGACGGTCGGTGACGAACCCGGGTTGAAATCGGACGCGAGCGCGACCGCCGCTCCCGCTTCGACCAGGCGCCGCGCCGGCGCCTGCGTGCGCTTGCCGAGGAATATCATCGTGGCGGGCAGCAGGACGGCGACTGTAGCGCTCGCTGCAAGCGCGCGGATCCCGGCGTCGGAGATCGCGGCGAGATGATCGGCCGAAACGGCGCCGAGGGCCGCGGCCAGCTCGGCGCCCCCCGACTCCTCCAGCTCGTCGGCGTGCAGCTTCACTGCCAGGCCGTGCCGCTGGGCGGCGGTGAGAATCGTGCGCGTCTCGGCGACATCGAACACGCCGGGCTCGCAGAACACATCGCATGCCGCCGCCAGGTGCTCGTGGGCCACGGTGGGAATCATCTCGTCGCACACCAGCCGGACATAGTCGGCGCGGTGGTCACGGAACTCGGGCGGCACTTCGTGCGCGCCGAGGAACGTGGGCACCAGCGCCGCCCGCTCCGACGCCGCTGTCTTGCGGATAGCGCGCAACTGCTTCAGCTCGTTCGCGGGGTCGAGCCCATAGCCCGATTTGACTTCGATAGTCGTGCTGCCGTGGGTGAGCAAGGCCCGCACCCGCGTCTGCATCAGAGCCACGAGATCGCTTTCGCTCCGCGCCCGCACATCGCGCACGGACTCGAGGATGCCTCCGCCTCGGGCGGCCACGCTCTTGTAATCCTCGCCCAGCGCCCGGCTCTCGTGATCGTCGAGCCGGGGTGCGCCGAACACGGCGTGAGTGTGGCAGTCGACAAACCCCGGAAACAGGACGCCCGTCACCTCCACCACCTCCCCACCCCGTTGCGCGTTGTCCGTTGCGCGTCGCAAGTCCTTGTACGGGCCCACCGCCGCGATACGGTCGCCCTCGAGCAGCACCGCGGCGTCGCGCAGCACTTCAACCTCGGCCAGCTCGCGGCCCCGGCGGGCCCGCGCCGGACCGCGACAGGTGACGATCTGGCGCGCGCCAACGAGCAGCGTGCTCAGTCGCCCGCTCCCCCCTCCCGCATCGGGAGTCGGATCCCATGGCGGCGGGCCGAAGCGAGCGCCTCGGCGTACCCCGCGTCGGCGTGACGCGCCACGCCGATACCCGGATCGTTGGTGAGCACGCGTTCGAGCCGCCGCCCCGCCGACGGCGACCCATCAGCCACGCTCACCTGCCCCGCGTGCAGCGAGTTTCCGATGCCGACGCCGCCGCCGTGATGAAACGCGACCCACGCCGCTCCCGACGCCGTGTTGAGCAGCGCGTTGAGAATCGGCCAGTCGGCGATCGCGTCCGAGCCGTCCTGCATCCCCTCCGTCTCGCGGAACGGCGACGCGACGGAGCCGGTGTCCAGGTGGTCGCGTCCGATGACCACGGGCGCGCTGATCTCGCCCCGCTTCACCAGATCGTTCAGTGCGCAGCCGAATTGCGCCCGTTCCCCCTGACCCAGCCAACAGATGCGCGCCGGCAGTCCCTGGAACGCCACCCGCTCCTGCGCGAGCCGAATCCAGCGGCGCACGTGCTCGTTCTCGGGGAAGAGGTCGAGCACCAGTCGGTCCGTGCGATGCAGGTCGGCGGCATCGCCCGACAGCGCCACCCACCGGAACGGCCCCTTGCCCTCGCAGAACAGCGGCCGGATGTACTCGGGAACGAACCCCGCGATCTCGAACGCGTCGGTCACCCCTGCGTCCCGCGCCTGGGCGCGGATGTTGTTACCGTAGTCGAAGGTGACCGCGCCGCGACGCTTGAGCGCCAGCATCGCCTCCACGTGCGCCGCGATGCTCGCGACCGAGCGCCGCACGTATTCCGCCGGCGCGCGGCGACGCAGCGCTGCCGCCTCCTCCACGGTGATCCCCGCGGGGACGTACCCATGCAACGGATCGTGGGCGGACGTCTGGTCCGTCAGCACGTCCGGCACGAACCCGCGGCGCCCCAGCTCCGGCAGCACCTCGGCGCAGTTGCCGATCAGACCCACTGAGAGTGGTCGCGCCGCGCGCTTGGCCTCCTCGCACCAGCCCACTGCCTCGTCGAGGGAGGCCGTACCGCGATCGAGATAGCGGGTCTCGAGACGACGCTGAACGCGCGCCGCGTCCACCTCCACCGCCAGGCACACCCCGTCGTTCATCGTCGCGGCCAGCGGTTGTGCACCTCCCATACCGCCCAAGCCGCCGGTGAGGACGATGCGCCCGCGCAGCGATCCCCCGAAATGCCGTCGCGCCACGGCGCCGAACGTCTCGTAGGTGCCCTGGAGGATTCCCTGCGTACCGATGTAGATCCACGACCCGGCGGTCATCTGGCCGTACATGATCAGGCCCTGGCGCTCGAGCTCGTGGAACACGTCCCACGTCGCCCAACGGCCGACCAGGTTCGCATTCGCGATGAGCACGCGGGGAGCCTCGGGGTGGGTTGTGAAGACACCGACCGGCTTTCCCGATTGCACCAGCAAGGTCTCATCGTCGGCGAGCGTGAGCAGCGTGCGGCAGATCGCGTCGAACGCGGGCCAGTCGCGCGCCGCCTTCCCGGTGCCGCCATACACCACCAGGTCCTGGGGACGCTCCGCCACTTCCGGGTCGAGATTGTTCATCAGCATCCGGAGCGCCGCCTCCTGCAGCCAGCCGCGGCACGACTTCACCGTGCCGCGGGGAGCGCGGACTACCCGGGGACCACTCACGCGGCCTCGGGGTCGAACGCCCCCGCCCGCACGCCGCTCGCGATCTGCTCGATGTCGGTGGTGAATGGTCGATCGCCGTCGAGTGCGGCGGCCACCGTCCGCACGGCCGCGTACGTCCGCCCCACCCCCTGCCCGGGCTTGAGCGGTTTCAGGAATTCGAGCCCCTGAGCGGCCGCGAGCAGCTCGATCGCGACGATCCGCACGGCGTTGCCGACAATCCGCTCCGCCTTCCACGCGGCGGTCATGCCCATCGGGACGACGTCCTCCTGGTTGCCCTCGGTGGGCACGGACTGGATGCTCGCCGGCGTCGCGAGCACTCGGCACTCCGCGACCAGCGCCGCGGCCGCGATCTGGGGAGTCATGAACCCGGACTCGACGCCCGGATCCCGGGCGAGGAAGGGCGGGAGTCCGGAGGACAGGTCGGGGTTGACGATGCGCTCGATGCGCCGTTCGGCGAGGCCCGCCAGCGTGGCGAGCGCGATACCGATCACATCGAGCGCCAGGGCGATCGGCTGCCCGTGAAAGTTGCCGCCGGAGAGCACGTCGTCGCCGAACACGAGCGGGTTGTCGGTCGCCGCGTTCAGCTCGGTCGTGACCAGCCGCTCGGCGAAGGCCAGCGCTTCTCCCACCGCGCCCAACACCTGGGGCGTACAACGCAGGGAGTAGGCATCTTGCACGCGCGGGTCGTTCTCTCGGTGCGACTCACGGATTTCCGAGCCGGCGAGCAGCCCACGCAGCAACGCCGCCGAGCGCTGCTGGAGCGGGTGCGGGCGCGCGTCGTGGATCCGCGCGTCGAACGGCTCAGGGGTGCCGCGTACCGCCTCGAGGCTCATCGCCGCCGCCGCGTGCGCCGTGCGCCACAGCACCCAGGCGTCGTGCACGAGCAGCGCCGCCATCCCCGTCTGCGCCTGCGTCCCATTCACGAACGCCAACCCCTCTTTCGCCTCGAGGGTGATGGGTCGCAGCCGATTCGCCCGGAGCGCGGCGCCGTCCGCGCCCTCGCCGATCATCGCGAGGGCCAGGTGCGCGAGCGGCGCAAGATCGCCCGAGGCGCCGACGCTCCCCTGCGAAGGAACGCGCGGATGCACCTGCGCATTCAGCATCTCGACGATCAGCTCGGGCAGCGCCGGTCGCACGCCGCTCGTGCCGCGCACCAGCACATTGGCGCGCAACAGCATCATCGCCCGCACGGCATCCACCGGCAACGGGTCACCCACGCCCGAGGCGTGGCTGCGAATCAGATTGAGCTGCAGCGCTCGCGTCTGCTCGGGCTTGATCCGCACGTGGGCGAGCTTCCCGAACCCAGTGTTGACCCCGTAGATCGTGTCGCCACGCCCGGCGGCGGCCTCGACGGTGCGGCGGGATGCGCTCACCGCTCCGAGAGAATGCGGAGCGATGGCGACGGGCACGCCATGGCGGGCGACTGCGACGACGTCCGCGATCGACAAGGAACGGCCGTCCAGCATGATCGTGGCGGGCATGCGGAAAGGAAGCTACAGCCCCGAGATAGGAGACGCCAAGTCGTGGAGGGCGTCACGGGAAAGCGTCACGAGAAAGCGTCACGAAACGACGCCGTTCCGTGACGCTCCCTCGAGACGCCCTGTTCGTGAAGCCCTTCGTGACGCCGGCGTCTACTTCGAGGCTACCGCCTTCCCGCTCGGCGCCGGCCGCCTCGATGGCGCGAGCTCCGGATTCCCCGGATCCGTCTGCACACTCCAGTCGAAGATCACGTACTGGCGGCTGACCGCCGTCACCCGCAGCGCGGCGTAGTGATACGCACCACCCTCGTTGCGCTGGAACACGTAGCCGTAGCCGGGCACGGCCTGGATCGTGTCGCGGCCGTAGCCCGTCGCCGGCGCGAAGTCGATGGAGGTCAAATCGGCCACCGGTGTGCTCTGATACAGTTGCAGCGAGTCCCCCGCGAACTTCGGCGCGAGCCACACCGACGAATCGGTTGGGTCCACGTATACCGAGAAATCGATGTCGCTGCGGTTGCCGTCTTCCACCAGGCCCAGCTCGCCCGCGTCGCCGTAGCCGTTGGCGTTCGCGTCCAGCCAGAACCGGAAGCCCGCTTGCGGGGTGTTCACGCCAGCCGCCCACACCAGCACATTACGCGCGTCGGGCCGGGGCGTGTCCTGCCACAGCGGCGACCAGTCGCTCTCCAGTCCGTCGCGGCTGATGGCCGAGGTGGCAAAACAGCGAGGCACGCCGTTCGCCAGCTGCGCCGCGAGGAACACGTGCGCCACGGTCGTGCCCTCAATCGCCCAGTCGGTGAGGCACGACCCATGGTTGAGGTCGTAGCTCGCACTGTACACTCGGTATATGGAAAAGCGGCTCGGGTCGGACTGGTATGCGTTGTCCGCCCAATCGAGGTAAATCGCGCTGTCGAGCGAGATCGAGCTGAGGCTCGCCGGGGCCTCGAGCGGGCCCCCCGAGCTGGGCGCGGTGTTGTTCTGGCACGCGACGGCGGCGAGGCCGGCAACGACCAGGAGATAGCGCAGCGAGAGCCGCATGGCATCCTCAGGGCTTCAGGTCGGCCGGCGAGAGGGCACGCGCCGTGCCGGAGCGTAAGTGGTGGACGGTCCGGCGGTTGGAAACCAGAGCCGGACCGCCGGTGTCACCCGCAGGGGACGGTTAGCGCGCGAACGACTGCTGCTGGTAGTCAAACTTGATATCCGGCTGATCGAGCAGGGCGACGTAGAAGCTGAACGCGAAGTTTCCATTGGGGGCCTTGAGGAAAGAGAAGCTCGCATGCCAGCGGTGCAGATCGCGCTCGAGGCGAATCGAGTGGGAGCCGAACTGCCGGGTGTCGAAATTGTAGTTCGAATCCCAGGTCGCCGACCAATGCGCCGTCGGCTGGAACGAGAGGGTGAATCCCAGCTGTTGGCTCCCGTTGCTGCCCCCGATCGATACCGAGTCCGCCTGCGGGCGGGTCCGTACTTTGGAGTAGTTGAGCGACAGGTTGAACCCTCTGCCCCCGGTACCAATCGGCACCGCCCCCGGCCCTGCAAAGGCCTTCTGACCGAACCCACCGGGGGCGCCTCCCGGCGGGTTCTCGGGCCCGCCGGGCGTTGGGGCCGGAGGCTGGCCGGAGGCGGAGCCTCCCGCCAGGCCAAGCAGGGCGGCGATGCCATGGATGGTCGCCGGCGTGATGGCGAACCCGGCCGAGACGTTCGTCAGGAACGGATCGAACCGGGCGGTGTCGGTGCCTACCTGGCCCTTCCACAAGTCGTGCGTCAGGCTCAACCTGAAACCCGGCAGCAGATCCGACGCGAACGAGTTATTGATCGACGACGTCTGCCAGCCCGTGTGACCCGGCTGCTTCGCCTGCTCGAAGTTGTAGGATAGGGAGCTCGTGTTGATGCTCAGGAGCCGGACCTTGCGTGCGGCATGCTGGGTCGTGTCACCCGGCGACGGCTTGAGCTTGGCCTCGAAGTTCTGTGACAGGCCGAGGCTGATCGTTTGCTGGGGATCGCTGCGCGCGGTGAAGTTCCGGCGCGTCGGATCGACCGCGTACGCGAAGGCCGAGTCGACGGTCGACCCCGGCGCATAGGCGTAGCTGATCAGCGGCGAGATCGCGTGACGGATCCGGGCGATGGGCCCGATCCCGGGGAAGAACCCGAAGAAGGTGGGGCTGAGGCCGGCGCTGAATTGGAGCCGCTTGCCTTGCCGCAGGAATTGCCCGTTCGTGAATTGGTTGCGGATCATGTACGGCCCCGCCGACGTCTGGTTCACGATCGCGATGCCGGGCTGGAGCTTCCACGTTCCCGTGAACAGCGAAGGCAGGTTGATCCCGGTCTGCCAATTGACGGCCGTACTGAACGTTTGGTCGAACAGCACCCGGCGGCGCCCACCCGGGACGGTCGAATCCACGATGTCGAACTGCTGCCGCGCGTTACTGATGTTGTCGGTCACGTCGAAGCTGTTGGTCCAGTTCCAGGGCCCGATGCGGAGCGGTGTCTGAAACCCCAGGGTCGTCACGCGGTTGTCGGCGAACAGGGTGTCGAGGGCGCCGCCCGGCAGGAGGACCGGCGGCTGAAGCTGGTGGAACGTCTGCTGATTCGTGAATGAAAACCCGGGCGACCAGGTGATGGACGGCGTGAGGTTGATCGGGGAAGGCGCGAGGCTCACCGTCGGTATGGTCTGCGTTACGAGACCGCTCCCGACCTCTTGCCGCCGGTCACCGCCGATGCTGAGCGTCCCCCAGTCGAACTGCTTGGTGAAGCTCAGCTGCGAACCGAGGCTTGCGGTCGCGAGGTACGGGTTCACCGTGTTGGTCTGAATGATACGGGTGCTGGTCGCGTAGTCGACCCGCGCGCTGAACCGCGTGCGTGAGGAAAACCGCTGCTGGTGGTCCCAGCCGAGGCGGATGGAGGAGCCGGGTGTGTCGAGCTGCCCGTACCGCTCGAACGAGATGTCGCCGTCGATGAACCGGTCGAGCCAGCGGTAGCTGCTCCTGGCTCGGAGCGACAGGTAACGCTGGGCGTACCAGTCCGCCGAGATCAGGAAATCGAGGTAGTCGTTGATGGCCAGGTAGTACCCGACGTTCAGCACGTGACGCTGGTAGCTGCGCACGGGGCGGACGATGTCGTTCAGCCCGAAGCGCGGCACCAGGATGCCGCTGCGCCGCCCCTTACGGACGTCCTGAAAGATGAAAGGCAGCCACATGATCGGGACGTCGTGGATGTAGAGCACGGCGGGGCGGGCGACCATCACGTCCTTGTTCAACCATTTCATCTCCCCGGTGGCGAAGTGGTAATCGGGAACGGGGTTGTCGTCGGAGGTGACGTCGCTGTGCGACCCGTACAGCCGCGTGGAGCCCGAGTCGACCGCGAGGTCGCCGCGCACGATCCACTTGGCGACGCCCTGTTGGAAGTTGGTGAGCGCGTTGTGGACGGTCCCACGCTTGATGCACGTATCGTACCGCATGGCTTCCCCCACCATGACGGTCGCCTGATCAAACAAGCGGGGATCACCGATCGCATCGAGCCGACAGCTCCGCTGGTGGTAGCGGATCGAGTCCGATTCGACCTTGGTGCCTTCGCGCTCCACGTACGCCTCGCCGCGGAGGTGAATAGTCTCGGTATCGCCGCCTTGGACGATCAGAGTGTCGGCTACGTACTGCGTGACGCGGTACCGCGGCAGCTTGAGAAGCGAGTCGATCACCGCATCGGATGACGGGAAGCTGCGGGTCGGGCCGGTCGGCAAGCCGAGCCGGCGGGCGGTCGCCGTGTCGAGGCGGCCCTGCGCGGCTGAGTCCGCGGCGGTTCGCGTCGTGGTGTCGGGCCGGGCGGGGGGCCGCCTCGGTGTCTGGGCGTCGAGCGTGCCAGCGGCAACCAGCAACAGGGCGGCCAGCCCGGCGGCACTCGCTGCCCCGGCTCGCGCACGGCGCGCCCGGCGCCGCTCGACCACCCATGCACACCAGATCCCGACCTCGTAGAGGAGCCACAACGGCACCATCATCAGGACCATGGACACGGCGTCGGGTGGCGCGAGCAACGATGACGCCACCGCCGAGATCACGATCGCGTAGCGCCGGTTGCGCGCCAGAAATTGCGGCGTGACGAGCCCGAGCGCGGCCAGGATCACGATCACGAGCGGCAGCTCGGTCACGACACCGAACGCGATGATCAGCTGCGCCGCGAACGCGAAGTATTTGTCCGCCGTGATGAGGGGATCGAACACTCCTTTCTGGAAGCTCAGGAGCACGGCCAGCGCCCGCGGCAGGACCCAGAGGTACGCAGCGGCGGCTCCCGCCAGGAACAGGAGCGCGCCGATCGCCAGGGCCGGCACAATGAGTCGCCGCTCCCGGGGGTAGAGCGCCGGCACCAGGAAGGCCCACACCTGGTAGCCTATGACGGGGGACGCGAGGACCAGCCCCAGGACGAAGGCGAACTTCAGGGTGATGAAAAACGGCTCGGTGGGACCGGTGACGCGGAGCTTCCCGCCGGGGATCAGGGGCGCGATCGGCCGGATGAGGAGACCGATGACGTCCACATGCTCGACGATGATCCAGCCCGCCAGCGTGCAGACCACGATGGCGAGCAGGCTGTAGAGAATACGCCAGCGCAGCTCCTCGACGTGGTCGAGGAACGGCATCTCGCCCCGGTTGTCACGAGTTTCCGACACGCCGGCTCCCCCCACCCCCTCCCCAGCGCCTGGAGCGGCTACCGCCCCAGACGTTGGAGCTTGTCGCGCGCGAGGTTGGCCTCTGGAGAGCGGGCGTAGCCGGCGATCACGCGGGCGTAATACGTCCGCGCGGCCGCCTTGTCGCCCCGCTGCTCGGCGAGGAAGCCCAGCTTGTAGAGCGCCGCCGGTGCCCGCGGCGAGGTTGGGTAGGCCTTCACGACCTGCTGATACACCGCGGCCGCCGAATCCGCGTTCTCTCCCGCAAACGACTCACCGATGAAGTAGAGCGCGTCGGGCGCCCGCTCGTGGGTGGGGAACACCCGGAGGAATTCCCGAAAGGCCTGTCGCGCCGTGCCGTAGCGGCTCGCCCGGTACTGCTGATACGCGACGTCGTACATCTGCTCCGGCCCAGGGCCCGCCGGATTGCCTGACGGCCCCACCGGGACGGCTGCCCCGCCCCGGCCGGTATCCGGGGCCGGCACGGGCTGGCGGGCCTGCTCTTCCAGGCGCCCGCGCAGCTCCGTCAGTCGCTGCTGGCTCTGTCCTGTCAGCTCCTGCACGCTCACGAGCTGTTGTTGCACGGCAAGCAGATCGGTCTTCATGTCGCCGCGCAGCTGCACCAGGTACGCCTGCTGCGTGACCAGTCGCTCCTGGATGGCGGCCAGCAGGGTGCGCACCGAATCGACTGCGGCCCGATGCTGGCTGTCCGCCCGGGCGCGCTCGACGCGCAGCGCGTCGACCTGGAGCTCGACCCGCCGGACGTCGCCTTTCAGCGCGCATCCGGCGGTGAGCCCCAGGACGAGTACGAACGGACGGGCGTGTCTCAACGGTTGCTCCGGCTCACGGCTGCTTCAGGTTTTCGCCGCCCGACAGAATCTCGAACTCATCGCGGCGATTCTGCGCCCACGCCCCCTCGTCGTGTCCGGACGCGAGCGGCCGCTCCTCGCCGTAGGACACGGTCTCGATCCGACTCCCATCGATGCCGTGGCTGACGACGTATTGCTTCGCCGCCGTGGCGCGGCGATTGCCGAGCGCCAGGTTGTACTCGTCCGAGCCGCGCTCGTCGCAGTGCCCGCTGATGCGGATGCGCAGGGCCGGGTTAGCCTGGAGGATCGCCACCTTTTGGTCCAGGACCGCGGCGTCCCCGCCCCGGATGATCGCCTTGTCATAGTCGAAGTGGATCATGGTGGCAAGGAGCGTCTTCACCGCCTCCGTCCCACGACCCATGGCAGCCAGCGAGTCGGCGATCTCCTGACGGCGTCTCGCCTCTGCCTGGGCCCTCCGGTCTGCTTCCTCCTGGGCCGCCTTCATGGAATCGTCGTGCGCCTGCTGCGCCGCGCGGAGCGAGTCCGTGTTGGGCCCGGTCGGGGTAGGCGTCGTCTCCGGCTGCTTCCCGCCGCACGCGGCGAACGCTACGGCGACCAGACCGCTCAGCAGGAGCAAGGGTAGGCGTTTCATCGGTTCAAGTCCTCTCCGATTTCAAGGGGTCGACGATGCGGTCTCCGGCAACCGCGGAGACCAGGCCGGCAGGCGCGCGCCGCTCTTCTGCAGCAGCGGGCGGATGCGGCCGGTTTCTACGTCGATGATCCAGAGCTGCCGATACCCCGAACGATCCGACACGAACGCCATATGACGACTGTCGGGTGCCCAGGTTGGATCTTCGTTCCGCCCGACCGAGGTGAGCTGCCGCACCGCGCGCGTCCGCACGTCGAGGACGAACACCTGCAACGTGCCGCCCACGTCGCGGTGGAAGGCGACCGTCTGACCGTCGGGCGACCACTCCGGCGCGTTGGACGAACCCGTCGCCCCGTAGTCGAACGGCGCGAACAGCTGCTGGTCCGTCCCGTCCGCCGCCATTACGTAGATCTGCGGCAGCCCGGCTCGCGTCGACACGAACGCGATGCGCTGGCCGTCGGGACTGTAGGTCGGTGACAAGTTGTCGTAAAAGCGCCCCACGGTCAAGCGCTGTAAGCAGCAGCCGTCCTTGAAGTTCACCGTGTAGAGGTCGGTGCCCTCCTCGGTGGCGCGGCTGAAGGCGAGCGTCTTGCCATCGGGCGAGAACGCCGGTGTGAAGTCGAGCGCCTGACCGGTCGTGGCGACGGGCGCACGCTTGCCGCTGGCCACGTCCTGGACGAACAGGCGCCCGTGGCCTTCCCAAAATTCCATGTACGAGAAGCGACGCCCGTCCCTTGCCCACGCTGGCGACATCGCCTGGTGATCGCTCGAGGACACCAGCTTCTGATCGGCGCCGTCCTGGTCGATGCTGTACACCTTGCCGTCCATCACGAACAGCACGCGGGTGGCCGCGGTCCCGCCCACGCCGAGCGCCGCTTCGAGCACGCGGTCGGCGAGCTGATGCGCCGCCAGCCGAAACCCGGCGTCCTTGAGCGCCGGCAGGCGGGCGCGGAGCTCGCGCCGCACGCCGCCCGCCGCCACGTCGTGCACGGTGGCGATCGTGCTATCGCCCGGCGCGGGCAGCGCGGCAACGGCGAAGTCGGCGCCGAGCGCCTGGTACAACGGATAGTTCAGCGTCGTAGCGGCCGCGGCGCCCCCTCCCCCGGTCCCCCGCCCCGTGCCGCCCGCGGTCGGGGGGTGAGCCCCGGGGGCCGCGGCCGTCACACGGATCGAGTCGCCGCCGGGCAGCGTGATCAGCTCGAACCGGTCGCTGTAGTCGAGATCGCGCGCCATGATGGCGCGCACCGAATCGAGCCCGGGCGCGTGCACCGGCAACAGAACCATGCCCGGGCGCACGCCGGGCCGGTAAATGATGCCGATGCGGACGCCCCGATCGATGGCGGACGTATCTTGGGCGGTCAGGCGGACCGGCGGACCGACGGACAGAACGGCGAGACCGAAGAGCAGCCGCCTCACTGGCGCTTCCCGGAGAAGTAGAACCGGACGAACAGGACGTCGGCAGCCCAGCCGTCCGGGAGCGCGCGGAACGCCTTGATGCGCCCCGCCTGCTCGACGGCCCCCTGCGCTTCGAGGTCGAACGCATAATTCCCCGAGCGCTTGAGGAGCTGGAGATCGCTCACCGACCCGTCGCGATGTACCAGGAACGAGACCTCCGCCTCGAGGGGCGTGCTCTGGAGCGGGCGCTGCCAAACCCGTAGCACCTGAGCGACGATGTTCTGCAAGTACTCGGGGAACGGGAACTCCACCCCTTCCGTACTCACCGTGGCGACGTCGCTGCCGGTCGACGGCTTCTCTCCCGGGAGCGGCGCCACGTTGGGCGTCGTGCGCGGGGCTGCCTCGCGCTTGGTGTTGTCCGTCACCGGCGGCGGCGGGGCCGGGGACACCGTGCTCTTCGGCGACTTGGCCTTCGGTGCCGGTGCGGGCTTGGCCTCGGCCGGTCGATCCACCGCCTCGGGCGCCTTGCGCGCGTCCTCGGTCGGCTCTGGCGCCGCCACCAGGTGCACACGATACGTCGGAGGAACGGGTTTGCGCGCGGCCGCCGCTCCGGCCACGAGGAACAACCCGGCGAGCGCGTGCACGGCGACGGTGCCGATGAGGCCGACGCTCGCGCTCTCGGGACCCCGCCCGCGTCTCACGGCTTGACCACCTCCGGCTCCGCGACGAGACCGACATCGTTCACGCCCGCCGCGCGGATCGCCGCGAGCACCTGCACCACGTCGGCGTACGGGACCCGACCGTCGGCACGGAGGTACACCCCAGTGGGACGTTTGGTTCGCACGAAGGCCGGAAACGTGGCGCGGAAATCCGCGTATGAGAGCGGCGCCTGATCCATGAAGATGCGGCCCTCCCGGTCGAGGGTGACCACCAGACCCGACTTCGGCTCGAGCGGTCGCGCCTCGGCACGCGGCAAGCGCACATCGACGCCCCCCTGCATGATCGGCGCGGTGATCATGAAGATGATCAGCAGCACAAACGCTACGTCCACGAGCGACGTGACGTTGATGTCGGCGTTCAACGGCAACTCGCCGTGCCCGCGCAGCCCTCCCCCTCCACCACCCAGCAGCCCGGCCATCACAGCCTCCCTTCGCGCGCCATCGTGCCGATGATTTCCTGGGCGAATCCTTCCAGCTCTCCGGCAAACAGCCCCAGGCGGTTCACGAACAAGTTGTACGCCATGACGGACGGAACAGCGACGGCGAGCCCGGCGACGGTCGTGACCAGCGCTTCGGCGACCCCCGGCGCGACGGCGGCAATGTTGCCGGACCCGCCGACGGCGATCCCGATGAACGCGTCCATCACGCCCAACACGGTCCCGAGCAGCCCAAGGAGCGGGCTGACCGAGCCGAACGTCGCGAGCCACGGAAGGAACCGCGCCGCGGCGTCGCGCTCGGCCGCCACCTCCTTCGCAAGCACCATGCGGAGGGCCTCGAGCTGCGTCGTGGTCAGCGCGGTCTGAGTCGCCACCGCCGGGCCGTTGTCCTTCAAACCGCCGGGCTTCAACTCCGAGAAGAAATGAATGCCCTCGCGCAGCAGGCGGTTGTACGGCGAGGCGGGCAGGCGCATGGCCGCGTGGTACGCATCGTCGAGCCGCGTCGCCCGCTCAATCTCGGCCATGAAACGATCTGCCTGGCGACGCATCCGGCGGAACTGCCACCACTTGAGGAAGATGAGGTACCACGAGACGATCGAGAACACGACGAGGATGGCGAGTACGAACTTGGTCTCGCGGCTCGACGTCAGGACCAGCTCCCAGGGCGTTGTCGGAACCGCCCGGCCCACTTGAAAGAGCACGCTGTCAGCCCTCCCGGAACGATGCCAGGGTCCGTCGCAGACCCTCCGCTACGGCGACCCGCGCGCGCCACCCGAGCCCGTGCGCCGCCTTGTCCACCGCCAGAGCGTTCCGCCGCAGCTCGCCGGGGCGCGGCGCCGCGTGCTGGATCGCCAACCGGCGCCCCTCGATCGCAACGAGCGTCGCCGCGATGTCGTTGACCGACGTCTCGATACCGGTGCCGATGTTGAAGGCGCGCCCGTCCACCCCGTCCGCCGGCGGGAGCGCGACATGGCTCGCGGCCAGGTTGGCCTCCACGACGTCTTCGACGAACACCATGTCCCGTGTTTGAGCGCCGTCACCGAACACGGTCAGTGCCTGCCCCGCCAGCACGCGATGCGCAAAGATGGCGACGACGCCCGCCTCGCCGTGAGGGTTCTGGCGCGGGCCGTAGACGTTGCCGTAGCGCAGCGCCACGGTCTCGAGGCCGTACAACTGCGAAAACGTCGCGAGGTAATACTCCGAGGCGAGCTTGGCGGTGCCATACGGAGAGCCGGGCAGCTTCGGGGCCGATTCCGCGACCGGGAGTCGCATCGTCTCGCCGTACACCGTGCCCCCGGATGACGCGAAGACTACCCGTTGCAGACCACCGAGCCGGGCACCTTCCAGCAGGTTGAGGAGACCCAACACGTTCACGTCGGCATCGAACACCGGATCCGCGACGGAGCGCCGCACATCCATCTGCGCCGCATGATGGTTGAGCAGCGTGAAGCCGCCCTTGGCGAGGAGCTCGCGCGCCGCGGGCGAGCGCACGTCGGCCTGCACAAACGCCGCGTCGGTCGGCACGTGCGCCCGCTTTCCGGTGGAGAGGTCGTCGAGTACGGTGACGTCGTCCCCCGCCGCCCGGTAGGCGTCCGCCACGTGGGAACCGATGAACCCGGCCCCACCCGTGACGAGGACCTTACGGGTCATCCCGCCGCTCCAGGCCGAAGAGCCGCTTCAGCGCCTCGAGCAGACCGTAGCCCCGCCCGGACTGCGCCGCCTCCTTGAGCGCGATGGTCGGCTGGTGCAGAAACTTGTTCAGCAGCGTCTGGCTGAAGTGCTCGATCTCCCCACGATCCTCGGGGCTCAGATGCGAGAGGCGGCGCAGCGCGCGCTCCAGCTCGGCGGCGCGCACCCGGTCCAGCCGCTCGCGGAACTCCTTTAGGACGGGCACGACGACCAGTCCACCATACCACGCCCAGAAGCGCTCGACCTCCTCGGTCACGATGCGCTCGGCCGCCGGGATGTCGCGGCGCCGCTCGGCCGCCGCCTGTGCCGCCACCGCCTGAAGATCGTCGATGTCGTACAGGAAGACGTTCTCGAGCTGGGCCACTGCGGGCTCCACATCGCGCGGCATGCCGAGATCGAGGATGCAGAGCGGGCGACCGCCGCGCCGAGCGACGGCCGGCGCGACGTGGTCCCACGTGACGACGGCGTGCGGTGCTGCTGTCGAGGTGAGCACGATGTCGGTGTCGGCGAAGTGTTCCCACGCCTCGTCCAGCGTCAGCGCGCGGGCGCCCAGCTGCTCGGCGATCGCGCGGGCGCGCTCGTAGGTGCGATTGGCCACGAGCGTGACGCGCACGCCCTCGGACGCGAGGCAGGTAGCGGCGAGCTCCGCCATGTCTCCCGCGCCCAGGATCAGCGCCGAGCGGCCCGCGAGCCGCGTGAAGATTCGGGCCGCCACCGCGACCGCGGCGGAGGGTGCGGACGCCGCGCCGGTCGCGAGCCCGGTCTCACTGCGGACGCGGGCGCCGACGAGCAACGCCGATTGGAACAGCCGGTGCAGCACCGGGCCTGCCTGGGCCTTCGATGTCTCCCAGGCATCACGCACCTGTCCCTGGATCTGTGATTCGCCGAGGATCATGGCGTCGAGCCCCGCGGAGACGCGGTACAGGTGACGCACCGCATCGCGATCGCGCTGGGTGTAGCCGTACTCGCTGGCGCTGCGCCCGCCGCCCAGGCGCTCCGACAGGATCGCCCACACGGCTTCCGGCACGGCCTCGTCGGGCTCGGAGAGGTAGAACTCCGTGCGATTGCAGGTGGAGAGCAGCACACCACCGCGCGCGCCCGCCGCCAGCACGCGCTCGAGCGACCCCGGCACTTCGCCCCGCTCGTGCGCAAAGCGTTCGCGCACCTCGAGCGGCGCCGTACGGTGGTTCACGCCCAAAACGGTGATGCTCATGGTCGCCCCGCTCAGAGAAACCGCTGAGTTCCGGGCGCCGCGAGCTTGAGCGCCACGTACACGAGCAGCACCGCGGTGAAGCTCGCGATGCTCGCGAACGCGGCGCGCCGACCGGCCCAGTGGCGCACCACCCGCACGCCCACGGCCCATCCCAAGACCACCCAGGTGAGCATCCCCCACACGACTTGGGCGGCATCCACCGACCCGCCCCCGGCGTAGCGCACGCCGAACCCGAGCAACACGCCCAGCGTCACGGTCGGGAATCCCAGTACGAGCGACAGGTGATTCAGCTGGTCCAGCCGCTCCAGCGGCGGGAACAGCCGGAACACCGGCCCGAAGCGCTTCGCCTTGAGCTCGCGGAACTGGAGCAGGTAAAGGGCGGCGGCGATGAATGCGAGCGCCAGCATGGCCAGGCCGAACACGCTGACCGTGATGTGGAGGATGGACCAGGCGCCGCGCGTCGACGCGGCCGGGGTTTCCGGCGCGAGCCCAATGAGCAGTGCCAGCCCGAGGAGCCCCGTCGCGAGGGGCCCGGTGAACACGCCCACGGCCGACGCGCGGAACAGGCCCTCGCTTGCGACCTGCAACGCCATGAGGAACAGGGCCAGCATGGAGAGCGTCGGGGCGACGCCGAGGAAGGAGGTGAGCCGCGCGACCCCGATCACATGCGTCGTGATGCCGAGCAAGGGCAGGCCCAGCGCCAAAGCCCGCGGCGCTGGCCGGAGGCCGGCGAAGGGCGCCAGTGCGAGCGCGGCGGCCAGTGCGTACAGGCCCAGCGCGATCAGATGCGGAACGAGGACCACGAGACGAAAAGCGCCGGCGCCGCGAGACTAGGGCAGCCGGCGGCCGATCAGGACGGCATCTTCCGGATGAGCCGCACCGGCATGCCTGGAACGAGTTTGGGGTGCCCGACATTCAGGATCAGCCCCGAGGCCGAACGATCGCGCGTGTGCACGATCTGGAGCACTACCTGCATCTGCTCTGAGGCGGTGCCCGGCACCCCCGCCGCCGGCCGGAACACTTCAAACACATCGCCGGCGCTCACGCCTTCCGCGCGTCCCCGATTGATGAAGACGATTTGCTGCGGACCGGCCAGCACATGGAGATCCCGCTCGGCGATCACCACGCCTTCGAGCCCACCGTCCACGGGGGTCGGGCGCACCTCACCCGGATCCTTGAACGGCTCGAGCGGCAGCGCGAGATGCCCGTCGTGGATGCGCCCGAACTGCATGATCACGTCGGCGAGCACTTGTCGCCGCTGCAGCTCGGTCACACGCGCCACGCCGACCGGAACCACGACCCCGCCCCAACCCGTGATGTCGCGGTCGATCCGCACGACGAGCAGGGAGTCACCCACGTGATACGACGCGCGCCGCGGCGGCTGGATCGAAATCTGATCGAACGTCGTCGCGCTCGAACGATCCGTGAGACGCGGGATGGCGGGGATGGACGTGTTGCCGAGCACGCGACCGTACGGGAGCCTCTGCTGCTCGGTCAGGAAGCCCGCCGCGTAGAACTCGCCCCGGCGCAGCGGCCGATATGCCTGATTAGCGTAGGCCTTCAGCACGTCCCGCACTTCCTGCGTGGCCGTGCGACGCCGATCGAAGATCGTCTGATAGCCCTCGGCGCGGTCGGGCGGAGGCGGCGGCGCCTCCACCACTTGCGATGTATCGAGCAGCGGAGTCGTATCCGGCGCCACCGCCACGACGGTGTCCGGCGCGGGGACGGCGTGCACAGTATCCCCGGGGGTCTGGGCGGGCGCAACCGACGCCGACTCGGGCGCCTGCGCCACGCTCACTCCCGCCGCCAAGCTCAACTCCTCCCCTGGATAGATCCAGTGGGGATCATCGATCAGCGAGGTGTTGAGCCGGTAGATCTCAGGCCAGAGAAGCGGATCGCTGTAGTACAGCTGAGCGATGGACCAGAGGGTCTCACCCGTCGTCACGGTGTGTGTGGCGGGCAACTGGCCCAAGGGGGCCGGCGCCGGAGCAGCTTGAGATGTGTCCGGCGCCGGCGTCGAGGTATCCGGTCGAGCCTGCGTGGTGTCTTGCGCCGCAAGCGCGGGCGCCAGCCCCGCGAGCAGCCCTGCTACAAGGGCGAGCAGGGCTGCTCGTTCAGAACGGCAGATCGTCGTCCTCCTCATCCAGGGCCTCCGGGAACGCGTCGAGCGATTCCGCTTTCCCCGCCCCCTCGGGCGCTACCTTGGCGGCGGCCTTGGCCCGGGCGAAATCGCCGGACCCTTCGCCGCCTCCCCGAGACGACAAGAGGATCACTTCCCGCGCGATGATCTCGGTGGTGTACCGCGTCTGCTTCTCGCGATCTTCCCAGGTCCGGTACTCGACGCGCCCCTCGACGTAGATCCGGTCCCCTTTCTTCATGTACTTCTCCGCCAGGTCCGCCAACTGGGCGCCCTTATTGTTCCAGCAGATCACGCGATGCCATTCGGTCTTTTCCTGCTTTTCCCCACCCTGCCCCGTCCACTGCCGACTAGTCGCCAGCGACAACGTGGCGACGCGGGAGCCATTATTGGTGCTCCGCACCTCGGGATCGGCCCCCAAGTTCCCGATTAGCATGACTTTATTGAGACTCCGGCTCACAACAGACCTCCAGACGCTGGGCGGGTCTGGACCAAGGGCGACAACAGTATATGACCCGCAAGTTATTCTGTCAATCAAAGATACGCCACTTGTGCTAAAGTTTTGCAGACCCCCTCGCTGCGGGAATGGCAGCCCGGAGCACCACGGCATCTTCGATGGGCCGGCGGTAATAGCGCGCCCGACGCGCCACCTCGCCAAACCCGAGCGACTGGTACAGCTGGCGGGCCGCTGCGTTCGACGCGCGCACCTCGAGGTACACGGTGCCCACGCCGCGCTGCGCGAGCGCCTGGAGCACCCGCTCGACCAGCGCACGCCCGATCCCCTGGCGCCGGTGGGCTGGCGCGACCCCCAGGTTCAGGATCTCGCCCTCGTCGGCGGCGTAGTGTGCCACGACGTAGCCCGCGACGACGCCCCGCTGCTCGGCCACGAGGAAGGGTACCCCCGACTTGACACACTCCCTGAAGTCGTTCCCCGACCAGGGATCGGAGAACACGGCCCGCTCGATCGCGCCGACGTCGTCGACGTCAGCCGGCCGGGCGGGCCGAATCGGGCAACGGGCGGCCGTGGCTCGCCTCCCATCTGGCCTGCGCTTCCGCAGGACGTCCGTACACGGGCTCCGCGGTGGCCGAACCCTCGATGACGCGGCCCGCGCCCTCCCGTTCCAAGAGGGCGAGGAGCTGCGTGGCCCCCGGGGGCAGGCTCTCGAGCGGTACTGGAGGCCCACCGATCCAGCGGGCGACGTCATCGGCGTAACGCACCGCCCCATCGCCCACGACGAGCCGGGGCCGCCGCGGCGCGACGCGCGCCAGCTCCGGCACCGTGAGCACCGCAGGCGCGACCAGCGTCTCCACGCGATCGGGGTGGAACAGGTACACCGCTCCATACACCTGTCCGCGCAGCGCATCGAAGCACGCCGCCACGGGCTCGGCCCCGAGCTTCGGGGCGGCGCCCGCGGCCGCGGCCATGAGCGACGGAATGGCTCGAAGCTCGAGCCCGGCCTCATGCGCGAGCCCCTTCGCAGCCGCCCACCCGATGCGGAGGCCGGTGAAGCTCCCGGGTCCGTCACCCACTACGAGGCCCTCGAGATCCCCGGGCCGAATGCCCAGCCGGCTGAGCGCGAAGTCGACGAGGCGAATGATCTCGGCGGCGTGACGGCGGGCTCCCTGCACGTGCGCCCCGCTCTGCGCCGTCGGCGGCCGACCGGCGGCGACACTGGCGATGTCCGTCGCGGTGTCGATGGCGAGCCAAACCCCGCCCATCAACCCCACCCTTCCCCGTGCACTTGGGTCACCGGATCTCCTCCAGCTCCCGGGTGTCCGCCTCGTCACCGTAACTCAGCCGGAAGTGCCGATCCAGCCGCGGCACCCACGCCCCCGCGCGCTCGGGCCACTCGATCAGCACGATGGCCTCATCGCGCACCATGTCGTCGAACCCCAGATCCTGGGCTTCGGCCGGAGACCGCAGGCGGTAGCAGTCGACGTGATAGACCAGGCGGCCTTGGGGCGTGCGGTACTGGTGGACCAGCGCGTAGGTCGGACTGGTGGCGAGGCCTCGCGCTCCCACGCCACGGCAGATCGCCTGCACGAACGTGGTCTTGCCCGTGCCGAGCTCTCCGGAGAGCCCGATCACGGCGGGCGCCCCGAGCTCGCGGCCGAGCGCCTCACCGAACCGATTGAGCGCGTCCGCGGACAGGCGCATGGGGGGGACGTACGGCGTCGCCGTCGGCCCGGAGGTCGAGGATCTGATCGCGCAGCACGGCGGCGAGCTCGAAGTCGAGCTCTTCGGCGGCGGCCTGCATCTGGCTCTCGAGCAGCCTGATGAGCGCCTCGCGCTCGTCGGCATCGGCCGGGCGGTGGAAGCCCGCCTCAGCGGGCTTGGCGGTTTTTGCGTCCGCCACGCGGGTCGCGAAGCGCACCTGGTCCACCGACTTGACGATCGAGCGCGGCGTGATGTGGTGCTGCGCGTTGTATTCGAGCTGCGTCTGCCGCCGACGGGTCATCTCGTCGAGGGCGCGCTGCATCGAGCCCGTGACCCGGTCGGCGTAGAGGATCGCCCGCCCATGGAGGTGCCGCGCCGCACGGCCGACCGTCTGGATGAGGGAGCGATCCGAGCGGAGGAACCCCTCCTGGTCGGCATCCAGGATGGCCACCAGCGAGACTTCGGGGAGATCGAGGCCCTCGCGCAGCAGGTTGATCCCCACGAGCACATCGAACTCACCCAACCGCAAGCCGCGGATGATCTCGACACGCTCGATCGCGTCGATCTCGGAGTGCAGATAGCGGACTCGGACGCCGTGCTGTTGCAGGTAATCGGTGAGGTCTTCCGCCATGCGCTTGGTCAAGGTGGTGACGAGCACGCGCTCGCTCTGCTTCTCGCGCAGCCGGATCTCGTGCAGTAGGTCGTCCACCTGCCCTTTTACCGGGCGCACCTCCACCTCCGGGTCGACGAGGCCGGTGGGCCGGATGATCTGCTCGACCACGACGCCGCCCGAGAGCTTGAGCTCCTGCTCTCCCGGCGTCGCGGACACGAACAGGATCCGGGGCACGAGCTTCATGAATTCATCGATCCGCAGCGGCCGGTTATCGAGGGCCGACGGCAGCCGGAAGCCGTAGTCGACGAGCGTCTGCTTGCGGGAGCGGTCTCCTTCGAACATGCCGCCGATCTGGGGCAGCGTCTGGTGCGACTCGTCGATGATGCAGAGGTAGTCGTCGGGGAAGTAGTCGAGCAGGCACGCAGGGCGCTCGCCCGGCGCGCGCCCGGTCAGGGGTCGTGAATAGTTCTCGATTCCGGTGCAGCGACCCACTTCGAGCAGCATGTCGATGTCGAAATTGGTGCGCGATTCCAGGCGCTGTGCCTCGAGCAGCTTGTTCTGTACCCGCAGCTCGGTGAGTCGCTCTCTGAGCTCGGCGCGGATCGCCCCGACGGCACGCTCGATCGTCGGCCGCTCGGTGACGAAGTGGGTGGCTGGGTACACCGCGGCCCGCGGGAGCTCGGTGATGGTGTTCCCGGTGAGGGGATCGATCTTCGTGATGCGCTCCACCGTGTCGCCCCAGAACTCGACGCGGACCGCCTGCTCGTCGTACGCCGGGAACACTTCGATCGTATCGCCCCGCACGCGGAAGGTCCCGCGCTCGAAGGCCGTGTCGTTGCGCTGGTACTGGACCCCGACCAGCGCCTCCAGCAGGGCGTCGCGGCCGCGCGCCTCGCCGACACTGGCCGTCACGAGCCGCTGGCGGTACAGCTCCGGGTCGCCCAGGCCGTAGATGGCCGACACGCTCGCCACGATGACCACGTCCTCGCGCTCCATGAGGCTGGACGTGGCCCGCAGCCGCAGCCGATCGATGTCGTCGTTGATCGACGAGTCCTTCGCGATGTACGTATCGGTCTGGGGGACGTAGGCCTCGGGCTGGTAGTAGTCGTAATAGGAGATGAAGAACTCCACCGCGCTCTTCGGGAAGAACGACTTGAGCTCGCCGTAGAGCTGGGCAGCCAGGGTCTTGTTGTGGGACAGCACGAGCGTGGGGCGCCCGAACCCGGCGATGACATGCGCCATGGTCATCGTCTTGCCGGAGCCGGTGACGCCGAGCAGGGTCTGGTAGCGGTCGTCGCGAGTCAGGCCTGCGGCCAGCTCCCGGATGGCGCGCGGCTGATCCCCCGCCGGCGCGAACGGGGACACGAGGTCGTACGGCATCCCAGAAACTTAACCGACCGGGGCTTGCGTCTGGGGGCCCGACTCGCGACGGGACACGTCCATCACGCCCTTCACCCGCCGGATCGCCCGGATCACCTTGTTCAAGTGGGTCTGGTTCTCTACCTCCACCAGCACGGAGCCGAACACGGCGCCGTCGCGCGTCGCGATATCCGCCGAGCGAATATTGGTGCCCGACTCGCTGATGGCGGTGCAGATATCGGCATAGAGGCCGCGCCGGTCCTCCCCGCCCACGGCCAGCCGCACCACGAACGTCTCCCCCTCGGATTCCTGCCAGTCGATCTCGATACGACGCTCGGCCTCGGCCGAGAGGAGGAGGAGGTTGGGACAATCCGAGCGGTGGATCGAGATGCCGCGGCCCTGGGTGACGTATCCGACCACCAGGTCCCCGGGCACCGGCTGGCAGCACTGGGCATAGCGCACCATCAGCCCGTCCACGCCCTGGATCTTGATGCCGCGGCCGAGCCGCAACCGCTCGATCACGCGACCGAAGGCGGTCGGCTTCGGTGCCTGCAGGTCCTCCGCCGGGAGGTCGGGGTACAGCGCTCGCATCATCGTCCCGAGCGCGATGTCACCCCGCCCCAGCGCGGCCTGCAGCTGCTCCGCCGTGCCGACGGAGAGATCCACCGCGGCGCGCTCGAGGCGCGTGGCATCCGGCGGCTCCAGCCGGCGCCGCCGCACCTCCCGCGCCAGGATCTCCTGCCCGAGCTCGAGGCTCTTCTCCTGCTCTTCCCGGCTGATCCATTGCCGGATCTTGTGGCGGGCCCGCGCGGTCTGCACGTGGGCGAGCCAGTCGCGGGACGGCTTGGCCTGTGGGCTGGTCATCACCTCCACTGTGTCGCCGTTCTTGAGTGGACGGTGCAGCGGCGCAATGCGGCCGTTGATGCGCGCGCCCTGACAGTGCTGGCCCACTTCCGTGTGTACCGCGAACGCGAAGTCGATCGGCGTCGCGCCTTTCGGCAGGCGCTTCACGTCGCCACGGGGCGTGAAGACGAAGATCTCGTCCTGGTACAGGTCGACCTTCAGGAATTCGAGGAACTCCTCGGGAGTGTGAGCGTCCTGCTGCAGCTCGAGCAGCTGACGGAACCACGCCAGGTGGCGGTCGAGCTCGTCCGGGCTCTTGCGCCCCTCCTTGAACAGCCAGTGCGCCGCGATGCCGTACTCCGCGGTGTGGTGCATCTCGTGGGTACGGATCTGGATCTCGTACAGCTGGCCACCGGGTCCGAACACGGTGGTGTGGAGCGACTGATAGCCGTTCGACTTCGGGCTCGCGATGTAGTCCTTGATGCGCTCCTGCAGCGGCGTCCACTTGTGGTGGATCACCCCCAGGACGTGGTAGCACTCGGGGATGTCGTTCACCAGCACGCGCACCGCGAGGAGGTCGTAGATCTCCTCGAACGGCTTGTCGCGCTTCTTCATTTTCTTGTAGATGGACCAGAGGTTCTTGGGACGACCGGTGATCTCGTAGCCGGTGAGTCCGGCCGCACGCAGCTCTTCGGCAAGCGGGATCCGCAGCCGCTCGATGGTCTCCTCACGCTCGCTCTTTCTGGCCTTGACCTTGCGTGCCAGCGCGCGGTAGTCCTCGGGCTCGAGGAACTTACAGGCGAGGTCCTCGAGCTCGGCCTTCACGCCCGCCATGCCGAAGCGGTGCGCCAGGGGTGCGTAGATCTCGCGGGTCTCGAGCGCGATGCGACGCCGCTTCTCCGGGTCCAGGTGCTCGAGCGTCCGCATGTTGTGCAGCCGGTCGGCGAGCTTGATGATGATGACGCGGGCGTCCTTCGCGACCGACAGCAGGAGCTTGCGGTAGTTCTCGGCCTGCTCCTCCACGGTCGACCGGAAGGTGAGGGTGGAGAGCTTGGTGAGCCCGTCGACCAGCTCCGCCACCTCGGGACCGAAGGTGCGTCGGATATCCTCGACCGAGACGTCCGAGTCCTCGACCACGTCGTGCAACAGGGCGGCCGCGATAGTCACGGAATCCATCTGCTGCTCGGCGAGAATCGTCGCGACGGCCACCGAGTGCGAGACGTAGTCGTCCCCCGATTGACGCTTCTGGCCCCGGTGGGCCTGGGCGCTCACCTGGTAGGCCCGCCCCAGCAGGTCGAGGTCGAGGCGGTCGCGCTGCAGCGCGACCGCTCGCGCGAGCTCGGGGGCGAGGAGGGGGGCCGTGCTGGTCACCTGTGGACGATGGCGAGGTACGGTCGCCGCGTCAACGCGGCAGGCGAAACGTCAGGCGGCGCCAGCGCTCCCAGGGGGTCGAAGGCCGCTCCCGCGTCAGGGCGGGAGGCCCAGGCGTGCGAGCGCCGTGAACCGGGGTCCTACAGTAGTCCCGCTTCTGCGAAGCTCACGTAGCCATCGCCTCCGACGATCACGTGGTCGTACACCGGAAGGTCGAGCAGCCGGCCTGCATCCACGAGCTGCCGCGTCACGGCCCGGTCGTCCGCCGAGGGCGTCGGGTCGCCGCTCGGGTGGTTGTGCACCACGATGATCCCGGCCGCCGCCTCGGCGATCGCCGCCCGGAACACCTCCCGCGGGTGCACCAGCGAGCTGTTCAGGATCCCCCGCGTAATCAAGAGGTCGCCGAGGATCTGACTCTGGCTGCCCAGAGCCAGCACGTGGAACTCTTCCACGGCGAGGTCCCGCAGCCGGGTCCCGTAAAAGCGCTGCACGTCCGCGGGCCCCCGGACGCGCTCCGGGGGCGGGTCCGTCTCGGTCCCCACCCGGCGCCCCAGCTCGAGCGCCGCGACCACGCGAGCGGCCTTCCCGCGGCCGACGCCCGGCACGCGCGCCAGGTCCGCGGAGGGCCGCCCGGCGAGCCGGCGCAACGACCCGTCTACCCGGGCGAGCACCTCACCAGCGACGGCGAGCGCGTCCCGTCCGGCGCACCCCGTGCCGAGGAGGATGGCCAGGAGCTCCTGCCCCGTCAGCGCCGCGGGGCCGACGCTCCACAAGCGCTCGCGCGGACGGTCCCGTTCCGGGCGCTCGGACAGGCGGAGGGACATGGACCCAACCTAGCGGCACCCAACGGAATAGGACGTACCGGAGGAACGCATGAGGTAGCTACAAAAACGGGAGAGATCTAGCGGCGTGCGGACTCTCAGGTTCCATTCTCCTCAATCCTTGGGCGGGCTGCGGAGCGTTTCACCCGCGCGGATCCGCGACGTGGCCACGCGGCCGGCTGCGCCTCGATTTTCTTGCAGAGGAGCGCCCTATGCTAGCCCGAGCGAAGACCTCCCGGCTCATGCCCTCGATGTTCCTGTTCGCGACCGCTGCGCTGCTTCCCGCTGCCTGCACGAACGACCGGCCGAACACGACCGGACCGAACAGTGCGGGAAGCGCGCGCTTGACAGGGAGCGCGAGCTTTGATCGTGAGCGCGAGCACGGCGAGGACGACGGGGATTTCTTGTCCCTTGTGTCCTTTATCGGACCAGGGAGGGGTCGGATCCGTGCTACGCGTGTCCCACATCCGACGACTCCGGGGAATTTTGCAGTACACATTGAGCTCAGAATCCGCCACGCGAAGCCGAATACGAACTACCTAGTACAGCGCGCGCCAGAGGCCTTCTCTCCCCCAAGCGCCCCCCCGGTCGGCTTCGACGTTGCTACACTCACAGATGGGTCCTGCCAGCGCGGCCTCGCCATTGCGCCGTGGTCCACCCTCGTGCCGGCGGCGCCGGCCTTTAGCACGTTCCCCGACCAAGCGCATGGGTCGCCAGCTCTCATCTTCACCACTGACGGAGATGGAAGCGGCGCGGCAGACTTCGTTTTCGCAATCGGGAATCCGCTTCCGTTGTTCGACGTCACGTTTCGGGTGATCGAAAACAGTCCCGCACCGACGTCGGTCCTGCAGAGCGACTGTACCGTCTTGCCCCTGCTCTAGCCGAGCAGGCATATCGTCACGAGGGCCTCAGGGGCGTCACCCCTGAGACTCTCGACGTTGGACTTCACCCGCTCGCCCCGTGGCATTTCTTGAACTTCTTACCGCTCCCACACGGACACGGGTCGTTGCGACCGACGCCGGCGTAGGGATTCGTCGCGACGCCCGCTCCAACCGGAGACGGCTGAGACACCGCGGCCGGATCTGCTCCGACGAGGCCATCGGCAGCCGGCTTGCTCGCCACCATGGGCGTGGGACGGCGCGGCGACGGCCCCCTCACGAGTCCTCCTCCGAGGCCCGGGGCCGGACCCGGCCGGCCGCCGGCAGGCCCGGTGAAGGATCCTCCGCGAGCGGGCGGCGGCCCGATCTCGATCTGCAGCTTCAGCCAGCGCTCGGCGAAGGTCGCGTGGACGTCGTGCATCAGGCCGACGAACATTTCGTAGCCTTCCCGCTTGTATTCGATGAGCGGGTCCTTCTGGCCCCACTGTCGGTAGTGAATCGCGGCCTTCAGCTGGTCCAGGTCGTAGAGATGGTCCTTCCATTTCTCGTCGATCACCGTCAGCGTGACGTGCGACAGCGCCTGCGCACCGATGTTCACCGCACCGACCTTGGCTTCGATCTCCTTGAAGTGGTCCAGCTTCGCCTGGAAGGCTTCGCGTGCCGCCTGCTGCGCCACCCGCACCAGCTCGTCGCGGCTGCGAATTTTCTGAGGGTCGGTGAGGCCCGGGATGGAGATGAGGAACTTGAGCAGAAACTCGGTCTCCATCAGGGCGCGGTCCCAGCGGTAGGCATCCTTCGTGTCACCGATCAGCTCATCGGCGAGCTCGGCGACGGCCTGCTCGACCATGCGCAGCGCCTCGGCCTTGAGCTCCTCCCCCCCTTCGAGCGCGAACAGGCGCAGCGAGTAGATCACCTCCCGCTGCTGGTTCATGACGTCGTCGTATTCGAGCAGCTTCTTGCGGGCCTGGAAGTTCTGCAATTCGACGCGCTTCTGGGCCTGCCCGATGGCGCTCGTCACCCACGGGTGGGTGATGACCTCGTTCTCCTCGGCGCCGGTGCGGTCCATCCAGCGCGCGATGCGATCGGACCCGAACAGCCGCATCAGGTCGTCCTCGAGCGACAGGAAGAACACGCTCTGGCCAGGATCGCCCTGACGACCGGAGCGGCCGCGCAGCTGCCGGTCGATGCGCCGCGCTTCGTGCCGCTCGGTGCCGATGATCACGAGTCCGCAGGGGGGATCGTCGTTGCAACCCAGCTGCTTGAGCTCTTCGGCGGAAAGGTCGGGCCGCTCGATCTGCTGGCCGAAGGGGGCCTCGTGCGCCGTGATTCCGCAGACCTGACACTTTTTCACGCCGGGACCGAGTTTAATATCGGTCCCCCGGCCGGCCATGTTGGTCGCGATCGTGATGGCGCCCGGCTGCCCCGCCTGCGCCACGATCTCCGCCTCGCGCTGGTGATACTTGGCGTTCAAGACCTCGTGCCGGAACCCGCGTCGCTTCAGCATGCGCGACAGCGTTTCGGAGACGTCCACGTTCACCGTCCCCACGAGGACCGGCAGCCCGCGCTCGTGCTGGCGCTCGACCTCGTCGAGGATCGCGTTGTACTTCTCGCGTCGCGTCTTGTAGATGAGGTCGTGTTTATCGACCCGCCGCACCGGCCGGTTGGTCGGGATCACCACGACTTCGAGCCCGTAGATCTGGAAGAACTCCGTCTCTTCGGTCTCCGCCGTGCCGGTCATGCCGGCGAGCTTGTCGTACATCCGGAAGTAGTTCTGGATGGTGATGGTGGCCAGGGTTTGGCTCTCCTCCTGGACCGCCACGCCTTCCTTTGCTTCCACGGCCTGGTGGAGACCTTCCGACCAGCGCCGCCCGTGCATCAGGCGTCCGGTGAACTCGTCGACGATCAGGACCTTGCCGTCCTGCACCACGTAGTCCACCTCCCGTTCGTACAGGGCGTGGGCCTGGAGCAGCTTGTGGATGATGTGCAGCGTCTCGCTCTTCATGGCGTAGTCCGCCTCGATCTGGCGACGACGCTCGATCTTCTCCTTGGGTGCGAGGCTCTCGTCGCGCTCGATCTCGTGCACGGCGTGCGAGATATCCGGGACCACAAACAGGTTCGGGTCCTCGGGCGACATCGTCTCGACACCCTTGTCCGTCAAGTGCACGGAGTGCCCCCGCTCGTCGAGCACGAAGTAGAGATCCTCCTCGACGTTGCGCATCTTCTGCTCGCGCGCGGGCAGCTTCCGGTCGGCCAGCACGTCGAGCTCCACCCGCTGCACCTGGGTCTTCACGCCCGGCTCCTGCAGCAGCTTCAGGAGCTTCTTGTTCTTGGGCATGCCGAGCTGCGCCTGATACAGGAGGACCGCGCCCTCGGATGCGGTCTTCGCCTCCGCGACCAGTGGCTCCGCCCGGGCGATGAGATCGTTCACGATGGCGGTTTGCTTCCGCACCAGCTGCACGACCTGGGTGTTGAACTGCGCGTATTTCTCGTCCGACTCGCTGCCGACCGCGCCCGAGATGATGAGCGGTGTGCGGGCCTCGTCGATCAGAATCGAGTCGACCTCGTCGATCATCGCATAGGCGTGCCCCCGCTGGACGCGCTGCTCCAGCGTGAACACCATGTTGTCGCGCAGGTAGTCGAAGCCGAACTCGTTGTTCGTGCCGTACGTGATGTCGCACAGATAGGCCGCCCGGCGCTCCGGCGTCGACGGCTCCGTATCGTCGATGCAGCCGACCGTGAGGCCGAGCCACGTGAAGAGGTGGCCCATCCATTGGGAGTCGCGGCGGGCGAGGTAATTGTTGACAGTGACGAGATGAGCGCCCCGGCCCGCGAGCGCGTTGAGGTACAGCGGGAGGGTCGCCACGAGCGTCTTGCCCTCGCCCGTCGCCATCTCGGCGATCTTCCCCTGATGCAGCACGATGCCGCCGATGAGCTGCACGTCGTACGGCACCATGTCCCATTTGAGGGGGTGGCCGGTGACGACCACCTCGCTGCCCACCAGCCGGCGGCACGCCTCGCGCACCGTGGCAAAGGCCTCCGGGAGCACCTCGCTGAGCGCTTCCTGGAGCGCCTTCACATACGCGGCCTCGGCCAGGGACAGCGTCTGGCTCAA